>Ga0190269_10000004_pt1 | contig 105295 bp, 82 predicted proteins | sample Popmic249IS_FD_133749 | JGI IMG/M metagenome (GOLD analysis project Ga0190269, IMG submission 133749) | Populus adjacent soil microbial communities from riparian zone of Blue River, Arizona, USA - 249 IS | ecosystem: Environmental > Terrestrial > Soil > Riparian zone | place: USA: Arizona... | reverse complement strand
ATTGGGCCTGTTCGGGTGCCTAACAACGGGAGGCTCACGATCAATCCTTCGCTGGTTTGGCGGTACCAGTAGTTGGGGGGTGGCCATGCCCCGCCCTGGACCCCGCCCGCCTCACGTTGGGGTGGGGCTGGTCGCGACGCGATGGGCGGGGTTGCGCGTTCGCCTTGTCAGTCAGACGCTGGCGTCAGGGCGTTGTCAGGCAGCGTTCGCTTGTCAGTCTTTCGTTAGTTGCCTTGGAGGGCCATGGTGACTAACGCGTTGTGTACTAGTTGGCGGTATAGGCGTTGGCGGGCTTCGGGATCTTGGGGGCGGATCCAGTCTCGGCCTATGCGGGTCCAGTCGGGATCGTGGGGGTCCAGGCCCATCGAGTCGATGTAGCCTTCTTCTACGATCATGTATTGGCGTTTGTAGGCGAGCAGGTAGCCGCCGTGAGCGGCGCGGATGTCTTTGGCTTCGGTGTAATGCGCGCTCCAGATGTTGTAGTGACCCCCGCAGTTACTGGGGTAGAGCAGGGTGCCGTAGTCGTACGGTTCGTGCTCCGGCGCGCGTTCTTGCGAGGTGAGGACGTCGCGGGCTTGTTCCCAGGTCGTGAAGCCGAGTTGTTTGGCCACTGCTTGTAGGCAGTGGCGGCGCTGGAGCTGCTCTTGCAGCTGCGGATCCTCGAGCTTCTTGAGCTCGGGCAAGATCCGCAGGCGGCGCAGCGCGGCCGCATCGCCTGCTTGCGCGCGGCGCTGCAGGACGCGTGCGTGCGCCTTGAGATCGCTGATCACGTCAGCCGTGGTGATGACGTTGCTGGACATCGGTCGCACCCTTCCTTGTCAGGCCTTCTCCCGCTGTGCGGCCCGGTTGGACTCGAGTGACGAGCTCAGATGTCAGACGTGATGCGTGACGGCAGGGTGCTGCGGCTTTTTGCGGGATCGGCGCCCCTGTGCACCGATGTCTCGTTGTATAGCACCGCAGCGTGCAGCCGCAATCGAGATTAGAGCACGACCTGGACGCTGCATGGGAAGCGCGCGCTCACGAGAGCGTTCTTCAACGTCTTGAAGTCCGAGCAGGCTTTGCCCAGCAGGCGCAGGTGCTCCGGGTCTGCGAGCTCCCAGCCGTCTTTGCCTTTGCACTCGAGCTTCTGGCCGTTGAGCTCCACCGTACCCTGGCAGACGTCGCCGCCCTGCACCTTGCCGCCCTTCAACGCCACCTCGCAGCTCACCTGCGCGGCGATGATCTCGGTCAGCGCCGCGCGCAGGCTCGCGTCGTCGCCCGCCGTCCAGTAGGGCGCCGCGGGGTCGGTCGGTTTGTGTCCCAGGCCCGCGTTCGCCATGTCTTGCTGATGTTGGACTGACACCTCGTTGCCCACGCTGATGATGTAAGTTCGAATACCCATCTCGAACGCGTGTTGCACGGCGCCCACGGCTTCGGCCTGACCATTCTGCGGATTGAGCTGTTCGCAGCGGTCGGGCTCGCCGTCGGTCGCGAGCACCAGCACCACCGGCTCGTTCATCTTGTCGAGCTCGGCCTTCGGCAGGCCGGCCACGATCTTGTCGATCGCGTCTCCGGTGGGCGTCTCGCCGAGTGGCTCCGCCTTGCGGTAGGCCTCGTTGATCGCCGCAAGGTTCATCAGCTTCGGCGCGATGCTCGTGACGATCGGGCACTCCTGCGTCCCCGAGCTGTCCGGGTTCTCCACGGCCGAATACATGGCGAGGCCGAAGCGCACCTGGTTCTCGAACATGGCGATCAGCCCGTCCGCTTTCAGCAGGAAGTCGCGCAGCACGTTCCAGCGTGTGCCCGCGCTGCCGAAGGGGTCTCTCATGCTGCCGCTCTGATCGATGACGAGCACGACCGTCGGGATGATGCGCGCGGCCGTGACGTTGGCCATCTGGCAGGTGTCGGGCATGAGGCTCGCAGCGTCGCGCTGGCCCGCGTCGATCACGAGGCCCGCCCCGGGATCGCTCGACATACCGCTGCTGCCGCCCTGGCCCGCGAGGCTGATGCTGCCGCTCGCGCCGCCGCCGTCGCTGCCCGCCGTGCGCGCGCCCGCGACGCACCGGCCCTCGCTGCTGCAGTGCTGGTTCCTTCCGCAGCCGCGCTCGCTCGTACACTCCTTGGAGCACAGGTGCTCGGCGTCGCAGTACAGGCCGGACGCGCAGGGATGGCGCGCGCTGCAGGCCACCCCGCACTGGGGGTCCGCCTCGATGCAGATGCCGCCCCCCGCGGTCTGCTTGCTGCTGCAGCCCACAGCCGCAAGCAGCGCCAGCGCACATGCGAGCGCCCCCGCGCTGCGCGTAAGCCTGGTGTTCGTCATCGCAACCTCCCTGTGACTGAGGCGGCTGCCTCGGCTGACCCTACTCGACTGCGACCTGGATCCGCGCCGATGCGTCCCAGTGTGCCGCTTCTCGCTCATGGGATGCAACGGCCACATCTCACCCACATCTCTGCTACAGAGCGGCTGCGACGCAGACATGACCAACCTGACCTTCGAGCTCGAGATCGACGCGGCGCTCGCCGGCCGCACCCTGGCCGACGTGGTGCGGAGCGGCGCGCAGCCCGCGTGCTCCTGGAGCCACGCCCGCGAACTTTGTAAACGCGGAAAAGTTCGGCACAACGGTGAAGTTCAGACCGACGCGGCCGTGCGGGTTCAGCTCGGCGATCGCGTGAGCGTGGACTCGCTCGCGCGGCGCGTCCGCGAGCACGTGTTGCCCGAGAGCGCGCTCGTGTACGTCGATCCGCACGTCGTCGTGGTGAACAAGCCGGCGGGGCTGCTCAGCGTGCCCTTCGCGCCGGAGGACAAGAACACGCTCGTCGATCGGCTGCGGTTTTTGTTGCGGCGCACGCACGGCGCGCGCGCGGAGCTCGGCGTCGTGCAGCGGCTCGACAAGGACACGACCGGGCTAATGGTGTTCGCGCGTACGTTGGCAGCGAAGCGGCGCTTGCAGCAGGCGTGGCGCGTGCACGCGATCGAGCGGCGTTATGTGGCGCTCGTGCACGGCGCGCTGACTGTGCCGCAGCACTTCGACACGCAGCTGATCCGCAACCGCGGCGACGGCTTGCGCGGATCGTACGGCAAGTACCGGCAGCCTCGCGGCCCGGTGCCCGCAGATTCGCAGCGCGCCGTGACGGATGTGCGCCCACTCGAGCGCCTGCGCGGCGCGAGCCTCGTGGAGTGTCAGCTCGCGACGGGACGGCAACATCAAATCCGCATTCACCTGAGCGAGGCCGGGCACCCGCTCGTGGGCGAAGACGTTTACGTGCGCGACTATCGCGGGCCGATCATCGCAGCGCCTCGCATCATGCTGCATGCCGCGGTCCTGGGCTTCGAGCACCCGGCGCACGGCCGCGCGATGCGCTTCGAGCTTCCAGCGCCGGAAGACATTCAGGCGCTGCTCGACTCGCTGCGGACGTGAGCGCGAGCGCTGCTGCCATCAGCTGCACACGCTAGCAGCTCGTACCCAAATGGCAGTGATGCGCGGTCGTTCCGCATGTGACAGGACAGTCAGACTTGACTTGACCCTTGCTCTGTCATGGAGGACGGTAACCTTTCGCCGACACCTTCACCGGAAGTAGGAGCGCAGTGATGCAGGGACGTCGCCATCATCCTCCCTTCGAGCAGCACACGGGGGGCTGCGCGCAGTATATGGCTTCTGCATTTCACCTAGCATCCATCTGTATCGTTCCTGCCGTCGCCGAGCGTCGTGCGTTGCGCGCCGACGTCACGTACGAGGATCCGACCGGTTCGTTCGCGACGGGTGGAGGCGCGCCCGGCCCCAGCAACAACTCGCCCGTCACGCCGCAGGGTGACGGGCTCGACTGGGGTGACGACGCGGACACCAACGTGCTGCAGCCTCGCCACTTGCCGCACTCCCTGATCACCGACTCCGAGCTGGAGTGGGACGAGCACGACGAGGGCTCGACCGAGCTGTGGAACGCTGGGAGCGGCAGCGCGGGCGCGCTGCGCGGCCCGCAGCGCGTCGAGCGCGCGCCGCGGCCGGACGCTTCGGGGCAGCAGGGCAAGCCCGCGCGTGGTCCGCGGTTGCCGCCGCCGACCCTCAGCCCCGACCCGGCGCGTCTGCAGCCCACAGCGGCTGAGCTCGCGCGCGCCGCAGCTCGGCACGGCGCGGCGGCGCAGCGGCCCGACCCGACCCAGCGCTCCCATCCCAGCGCACTGCGGCGTACCGCGCCCCAGCGCGCTGCGGGTCTGCAGCCATCTGCGGCGCAGCGCGCGCCGGCACAGCCGGGAGACGCGGCACGGGCTCGTGTGCCCGGACAGGCGAATGGGCCGGACCTCGGCGTCCGGTCTCAGCCTGGCGGCGCGCCAACTGCCGGTGCGGCGCGGCCTCGCGATGAGCGCGGCCAGGCGCAAGCTCCGGGGAACGCCAACGGGCAGCGACGCGGGACCTTGCCACCGGCCCAGCCCCACGACCGTGCGGCCAACGGGCGGCAGCGCCACGGCACGTTGCCGCCGGTTCAGCCAGCGGGCGCAGCGCAGAAGGACGCGCGGCGCGGCACGCTGCCACCGGCCCAGCAAACGGGCGTGCGCTCGCGCACGGCGACGCCGCCCATGGCTGCGACGATCGTGCAGCCAGGCGCGGCGCGCGCGCCGCAGCCAGCGGCTGCAGTGCCCCCGCCGCGCTCGCAGCTCCCGGGCGGCCGCCGCAACACCCCGCTCGGCCCCCAGCCGGACCTGACGCACGGCGCTCCAGCTCCGCTCGAGCTGGATCCGGCGCTGGCTGCGCTCGATCCCCGGCGCCAGTCCACCTTGGTGATGCATGCGCCGCCGCGCCCAGCTGCGGCCCCGCTGCCGCAGGGGCGGATCGAGACGCTGCCCCCGCCACCCCTGCAGCTACCAGCGGCGGACGATCTGGAGGAAGACCCGATCGAGCAGCTCCAGGAGCAGCTGTTCGAGGCCATGGCCCGTGCTCGCGCCGAGCAGACGCGCGCCGATCGCGCAGAGCAGCGCGCCCAACAAGCGGAGCAGCGCGTGCAGCAGCACGGCGCGCACTCGCAGCAGGCGGAGCAGCTCGAGCAGCGCGTGCGGCAGGCGGAGCAGCGCGCCCAGCACGCGGAGCAGCGCGCGCAGCAGCTCGGCGCGCACGCTCAGCAGGCGGAGCAGCGGGCGCAGCAGCTCGAGCAGCGCGCCCAACAAGCGGAGCAGCGCGCGCAGCAGGCCGAGCAGTGCGTGCAGCAGATCAGCGCGCACTCGCGCCAGACTGAGCAGCGCGCCCAGGAGATCCAGGCTCGCGCACAGCAGCTGGAAGCTCGCGCGCAGCAGGTGGAGGCGCGCGCGCAGCACGCGGAAGCGCGCGGCGCTGGGCTCGAGAATCGCGCGCAGCGCGCAGAGGCCGAGCTGCAGGGCACGGCCACGCGCGTGCAACAGGCGGAGCTGCAGGCCCAGCGCGCAGACGCCCGCGCGCGCGCCGGGGAGAATCGCGCGCAGCAGGCAGAGCTGCGCCTGCGCCAGCTCGATAATCATCTGCGCCAGCTTGAAGGCCACGTGCACGAGCTGCGCGCTCGCGCGCAAGAAGCCGACGAGCGCGCGCAGGAAGCCGAGGATCAGCTGGAAAACCTGGCGCTGGCGAACGCCAGCGCGGCTTCGTCGCCGCTGCCGGACTCTGCTGGCACTGCTGCGATGCAGCAGCTGCGCGAGCAGCTCGCGCAGGCTTACGAGCACATTCGCGTGAGTGAGGTGCGTGCGGACGAGGCAGAGCGCCGCGCGCAGGCTGCGGAGCGACGCGCTCACGCCACGTTGCATCTGGCCGAGGAGCCCGAGCACGTTCGCCCCAAGAAGCCCAGCAAGTTGAGCCTGCTGCAGAGCGCGCTGCTCGCCAGCACGCTGAGCTTCGGCGTGGGCGCGTACTTCGCGCTGTTTCAGCCGCTACAGAAGCGCGTGCAGGCGGAGGCCGATCTGCGCTCGCAAGAGGCGGCGCAACACGCCCAGGCGATCAGCACCTTGCAGGCTCAGCGCGACGCCGAGCGCCGCGGGCTGGAGACGCAGAACCAGGAGCTGCGCACGCAGCTGGAAGCGGCGCGCCTCGCGAACTTGGCCATGGATCCCGAGCGCAAGCCAAGCCGCAGCGCACGCGCGAGCGCTGCGGACGAAGCCGACACGGCGACAGCTGGCCCGGAGACGCGCAGCGCCAGGGCGATCGAGCGGCGCCTGCGCCGTCGTGCCCGCGCGGCTGCAGAGCCGAGCGACGACGGCGCCAGCGAGCGACCCGCGGCGCGCGAGCGGCCCGCCGCTCCTAGCCGCGGCGACGGCAACGATCCACTCGATGGGCTGTGAGCGTCAGCCGTGTGAGTGGCCGTGTGTCTCGAGGCTGCGGAACTGCAGCTGGAAGCTGCAGTTCGCGCGCTCGAGCGGCGTGCCGGCCGGCGCGAGATAGCCGATCGCGCCGAACGCGCCGTCGAGGACGTAGCCTTGGAGCATGCACGTCAGGGTCTCGCCCGCGAAGCTCGGCTTGCGATAGCAGAGGGACAGCTTGTTCGCGATCAGCCCGCGATTTTGACCGTGACGCGCGGCGCGTCGCACGGCGGCTTCCTCGAACATGCGCGCGTACACGAGCGAGTTGACGTGCTGGTTCAGGTCGGTGTGGATCAGGCCGAAGCTCCAGGGCGCTTCATCGGGCTCGAGCCTCGCGTCGAGCGGCTGCGCGCCCTCCGGCAGTTGCGCGTTTTGCTCGACGCGCAGCCGCCGGTGCACCGCGACTGGCACGGCAGGCTGGCCTGCCACGTCGAAGCGCAACACCTTGCGTTCCGCCGGGGGGCCGAACGGCTTCGTCAGCACGTGCTCTCCAAACGCGCGGCCGATGCGCACGAGCTGACGGGTGCTCGCGCTGACGTTCGGGTTTCTGCGGCTGGGCAGCGCGTAGATGTCGGCGAAGCCGTTCATGAAGAGGGCGGCTGCGCCGCCGTCCGCCGCAGGCTCGTGTGCGACCTCGATGCGGCCGCGGCCCTCGAGCGCGGAGCCGAAGCTCACGGCGATCGGTTCGGACTCGAGCACGAGCCGGCTGAGGATCGGAACGATGCCCTGCCTGCGCGTCTCGAAGAGCGGGTGGTTGACCCACAGCGAGTCGAAGCACACGCGGCTCAGCACCATGGGCAAGGTCACTTGCTTCACGTGCGCATGCTGCGTGAGGTCGTCGTAACGGATGTGAAATTGCGCGGTGGCTTCGTGTGCTTCGTGACCAGCTGACATGCACGCGTCCTTACTGACGTCGCAGCGGCGGTCGCGGGACCCGCTCGCAAGCTCCGCGGCTCCCGACCTCCGCGAGGCGTGTGTAGATAGCGAGTTTGCGTCAGGGCGCAAGCCTGCGGTGCCGATCAGCTGCGTTGGACGGCGTCCGCAATCTGCGCAGCGAGCTGCTTGCCCTGCGTGTGATCGAACGGCACGGGCTTCCAGCCGATGCCGAGGCCGGCTCCGTCGAGCTTGGGGATGATGTGAAAATGCACATGAAATACGGCCTGGTGCGCGGGTGCGCCGTTGTTCTGCAGCAGGTTGAAGTGCTGTGCGCCGGTGGCCTTCAGCACGGCGCGGCTGATGCGCGGCAGCACGCGGCCGATGGCGGCGGACGCCTCGTCCGATAGCGCGTCGAGCGTCGCTGCCGGTTCCTTCGGGATCACCAGGGTGTGGCCCGGGCTGAGCGGGTTGATGTCGAGGAACGCGAGGACCTGGTCGTCCTCGTAGACCTTGTGACACGGGATCTCGCCCCGCAGGATTTTCGAGAAGATGGTCTCCGACATGCGCCGCACCTTACACCCGTTGCGCGGCGCTTGCGAAGCTGCGCAGCGCTCGCGGATCGCATGTCCGTGCTCGGCGTCGCAGCTGGCCCGAACGCTCCGGACTCAGGGCGCGAGCAGCCCGCATCAATAAGCAGCGGCTGACGCAGGTGTGTACCGCCAGCTCGCCTCCCGCGCAGCGTCGCGAGTGTGGGCGGCGTGCTGCCGCGCCCGAGCGAGTCCAGCTGCGCGGCTGCCGGCGCACGTCGCCGCTCCGAGCGGCGACGAGCCTCACGGACGAGGCCGACCTGCAGGTCGGGGCGCGAGGCCGCGGCGAGCTGCCGCCCGACACGCGCCCTGTGACACACAGACCCGCAACGGCATGCCGAATGCATGGAGAGCCACACGCGATCTCGAGGCGCCGGTGCCCGACGCTCGCAACCTGGCTGACGATGTCCACGGCTACACGAATCGAAGCGCATCCGAACGAGCTAGCGCCCCCGGCGCCGCGCTCGCACGGCGCGAGCGCCTGTCGGGCAAATGCTCGAAAGCGACTGGAAACCTGGGCGAGAATAAGCTGTCGCTACGGAGGGAGTGGATGGACGCTGCACTCGAGACCGACGTTCGCTTACTGGCAGTGTTGCTCGAAGACATCCTGCGCGAGCAGGAGGGGCCCTGGCTCGCGCAGCTGCTCGAGGAGGTCATCGCTTTTGCCACGCACGCCCGCTCCGGCAGCGCCGAAGATGCCCAGGCGCTGCGCAAGCTGCTCGGCGCGCTCGCGCCCGAGCAAGCGCTGCCCCTGGCGCGCGCGTTCTCGCACTACCTGGCGCTCGCCAACATGGCCGAGCAGCACCACCGCACGCGCGTGCGGCGCCAGAGGCGTCAGACGGCCCAGGGGCCGAGCTCCATCGTCGAGGCGCTGACGCGCTCGCTGGAGCAGGGCACGAGCAAGGAAGCGCTGCACGACGCCGTCTGCAACTTGCACGTGGAGCTGGTGATGACCGCGCATCCCACGCAGACGATGCGCCGCACGTTGCTCCAGAAGCACCGGCGCATCGCGCTTGCGCTGGCGCGCCGCGATCGCCCGGACCTGCTGCCAGAGGAGCGTGAGGAGACCACGGAGACACTCAAGCGCGAGATCCTGGCGCTGTGGCAGACCGACGAGCTTCGGCGCAAGCGCCTGTCGCCGCTCGAAGAAGCCCGCTCGGGCCTCGTGCTGTTCGATCAGATCCTGTGGGACGCCGTGCCGCACTTCCTGCGCGAGCTCGATCGCGGGCTTTCGGTGGTGACCGGGCGAGGCCTGCCGCTGACGGCGGCGCCGGTACGCTTCGGCTCCTGGATGGGTGGCGATCGCGATGGCAATCCCAACGTGACCGCCCCGGTCACGGAGCGGGTGTGCCTCTTGTCGCGCTGGGAGGCGGCGGAGCTTTATTACCAGGAGGCCGAGCTGCTGCACGACGAGCTGTCGATGACCCGCGCGAGCGACGAGCTGCTCGCGCGCGCCGGCACGACCACCGAGCCGTATCGAGCCATCCTGAAGCAGGTGCTGGGCCGCCTCGGCGCCACGCAGCGCTACTGCGAGCGGCGGCTGTCGGACATGCCCGATACGCCGGCGGACGCCGGGCCGGAGATGCGCCGCAGTGAGCGCGCGCCGCGCTCGATCGCGGACGCACGCCCGTACGAGACCGCAAGTGAGCTGTGGGAGCCGCTCGCGCTGTGCGATCGCTCGCTGCGCGACGTGGGCGCAGGCAGCGTGGCGGACGGCCGACTGCACGATCTGTTGCGGCGCGTGGCCGCGTTCGGCCTGTCGGTGACGCGCCTCGACATCCGTCAGGAGTCGAGCGTGCACGCGCGCGCGCTCGACGCGATCACGCGCGCGCTCGAGCTCGGCAGCTACCTGGAGTGGAGCGAGGAAGAGCGCGTGACGTTCCTCCTGCGCGAGCTGGAGTCGAAGCGCCCGCTCTTGCCGCGCGAGCTGCCCGACGACCCCGTGTTGATCGAGGTGCTCGAGACGATGCGCGCGTGCGCGCGCCAGCCGCCCGAGAGCCTGGGCGCGTACATCATCTCGATGGCGAAGTCGGCGTCCGATGTGCTCGCCGTGCATCTCTTGCAGCGCGAGTGCGCGGTCTCGCCGCCGCTGCGCGTGGTGCCGCTGTTCGAGACGCTCGACGATCTGACGCACGCCGGCGAGGTGGTGGGCGCGCTGCTCGCGCTGCCCTGGTACCGCGAAGCCTGCCACGGGGAGCAGGAAGTGATGATCGGCTACTCCGACTCGACGAAAGACGCCGGGCGCGTGGCTGCGGCCTGGGCGCTCTTCCGCGCGCAAGAGGAGGTCGTCGCGAAGTGCAAGGAAGCGGGCGTGCGCATCACCTTGTTCCATGGGCGCGGCGGCACGATCGGGCGCGGCGGTGGGCCGATCTATCTCGCCATCTTGTCGCAGCCGCCGGGCTCCGTGGACGGTCGCCTGCGCGTGACGATCCAGGGCGAGACGATGGAGACGTTGTTCGGCTTGCCCGATCTCGCGGTCGAGAGCCTGGAGCTGTACGTCAACGCGACCCTCGATGCGACGTTGCATCCACCCGCCGGCCCGACGCCGGCGCAGCGCGAGCTGATGCAGCGCATGGCGCGGCTGGCAGCGGCGGCGTATCGGCGCGTGGTGCGCTCCGACTCGGCGTTTCTGCGTTACTTCCAGGCAGCGACGCCGATCAGCGAGCTCGGGCGCCTGAACATCGGCAGCCGCCCGGCGAAGCGCGGCGGCGCGAACCTCGCGGTGGAGAACCTGCGCGCAATCCCGTGGATCTTCGCGTGGACCCAGACGCGCCTGCACCTGCCGGCGTGGCTCGGCACGGGCGAGGCGCTCACGACCTTGTACGAAGAGGGCGCCGAGCCGGCGGTGCGCGATCTGGCGAGCAAGTGGCCGTTTTTTCGATCTTTGCTCGATCTGCTGGAGATGGTGCTGTCGAAGGCCGACCCCGATATCGCCGCGTATTACGATCGTGTGCTCGTGCCGGACGACCTACGCGCGCTCGGGCAGGAGCTGCGCGCGAGCTGCCGGCGGACGATCGGCGCGATCTTGCGGGCGAAGGGTGAGGTGCAGCTGCTGGAGGAGGACCCGGAGCTGCGCAAGACGCTCGAGCTGCGTAATCCGTACGTGGATCCGTTGAATGTGCTCCAGGCGGAGCTGCTGCAGCGGGTGAGGCAGACGGATGATCCGCGGCTCTGGGATGCATTGCTCGTGACGGTGAACGGCATCGCGGCGGGAATGCGCAATACGGGCTGACTCACTAGAGCCCGAGCCCGAGCCCGAGCCCGAGCTAGAGCCTGAGCCCGAGCCCGAGCCCGAGCCCGTCTCTGTCGTAGGCAGAGCGGTCACGGTTACGGTTACGGTTACGTGAGTTAGGTGAGCTCGGTGAACGGCACGCCCGTCCGCTCCACCGAGACTTGCCACAGGCGTTGCATGGCCTGGGGATCGTAGGCGGCCGCTGCCGCTTTCAGCTGCGCGGGGGAGCCGGCCAGGCCCAGCAGACCGGCCGGGCCGATGTACTCGCCGCTCTGAGCGGCCGGCGAGGTGGCGGCGTACAAGGTCGGCAGCGCGCCGCCTTCCGCCGTCTGCGCGAACCAGCGGTTGCCGACCTTCATGGTGAGCAGCATGAGGCGCGAGCCCTCGAGCGTCGGGCCGACGAGCTGGAGGTTCGTGGCCGCGTAGCCGGGGTGGCAGGCCAGCGCGCGCACGTCGCTGTGTTTCGCGCGGAGCCGGCGCGCCAGCTCGAAGGTGAACAGCAGGTTTGCGAGCTTGCTCTGCCCGTACGCGGTCCACTTGTGGTAGCTGCGCTGGCCGTCGAGATCGTCCCAGCGCATTCGCCCGATCAGGTGCGCCTGGCTCGACAGGTTCACGACGCGCGCGCCCGGTGTGGCGAGCAGCTTGCCGAGCAACAGCCCGGTCAGCGCGAAGTGCCCAAGGTGGTTGACGCCGAGCTGCATCTCGAAGCCCTCGACCGTGGTCTGGCGCGGGATGGCCATCACGCCCGCGTTGTTGATCAAGAGGTGCAGCTGCGAGAGCGAGCCATTCGCCCAGCGCGCGAGCTCGCGCACGGACGCCAAGCTCGTGAGATCCAGGGTCCGCAGCTCGATGCGCGCGCCCGGCACATGCTGGCGAATACGCTGCTCGGCATCGCGTCCGCGCTCCGGGCTGCGGCACGCCATGATCAGGTCCGCACCGCGCTCTGCCAGCACGCGCGAGGCCTCGAAACCGATACCGCTGTTGGCGCCAGTCACGATCACCGTCTTGCCCGTCATGGCAGGGACGTCTTCGGCTCGGAACGACATGGCAGGCACGGTAGTGGAACGCGCGCACTTCGGGCAATGGTTCCCAGACCAGCGGAGCTTCCAAAACCCGCTATGCTCCGAGGCGATGTGTCGCTCGTACGTATCGAGTATCGCCCGCGCCGTAGCGGGGTTGATGTGCCTCTTCGGCAGCGCCTGCGCGTCGCGCGAGCTCGCCAACTTGCCGGAGGTCGATGCGGGTGTGTTGTGCACGAGCTGTGGAAGCTGCGCCGAGATGCTGCCGATCGAGGGCACGCCGGTGCACGTCACCGGCGACATCGAGTACACGCAGATTCCGCCCGTCGGAGGCCCACACCGGGGTTGCTGGGCCGACTGGGGCGTCGCCGAGAGTGAGCTGCCGGCGGGGCGCTGGGTGCACAACCTGGAGCACGGCGGCGTCGTGCTGCTCTACCGCTGTGACGACTGCGAGGCGGAGCTTGAGTCCCTGCGCGCGTTCGTCCGCGAGCATCCGCGCACCTTGCTCAGCAGCTACGCACAGCTGCCCACGCGCTTCGCCGCGGTGTCATGGGGGCACCGGCTGCTGAGCGACTGCTTCGACCCCGAGCTCTTTCTGCGCTTCTACGAGACGCGCGTGGCGCGTGCGCCGGAGTCGCTCGACGCCCCACCGCCGAGCAACTGTGCGCGGTCGCCCGAGTTGTGACACGTGACACAATGCAGGCACGCGCGGTAGTCCGCACACAACGGGATACTCCTCAACGCGCGTGATGCACGCGCGCTACGCACGCGACGCGCTGCTCGGGTATGATCTGTGCTCATGACCAGCGCAGGCGAGATCCGCAGCGCCGATCCAATCGTTGGACAGGTGATCGACGGGCGCTTCAAGGTGGAAGCTCTGCTCGGCGCCGGCTCCGTGGGCTCAGTGTATCGAGCGTTCGATCGCACGCAGGGTAAACCCGTCGCGCTGAAGATCTGGAACGCGACGTCGTACAACGAGCAGACACGCGGGCGCTTCCTTCGAGAGGCCAAAGCGCTGTCCACGTTGCGCCATCCGAACATCGTGGACGTGCACAGCTACGGCATCATCGGGGTGCTGCCGTACGTGGCCATGGAGTTCCTGGACGGCAGCTCGCTCGAAGGGCTGTTGTCGAACGGGCAGCCGATCGCGCCCCCGCTCGCGATGACCGTGATGACGCAGGTGCTGCAAGCCCTCGCCTACGCGCACGGGCTGGGCGTGGTGCACCGCGATCTCAAGCCGGACAACGTGGTGCTCGTGACCGGTGAGCGTGGCCAGCCGCTCGTGAAGCTGCTGGACTACGGCCTCGCCAAGTTTCTGTCGCCCGACGACGACCCGGTGCGCGGCGCGGCGCTGACGATGACCGGGATGATCATGGGTACGCCGCTCTACATGGCGCCCGAGCAAGCTGCGGGCAAGGCCGTGGACGCGCGCGTGGATGTGTACGCGGCCGGCTGCTTGCTGTTCGAGATGCTGAGCGGCCGCCCTCCGTACACGGGCGAAAGCAACGCCGATCTGTTTCGCGCGCACATGGGCGCCGAGATCCCCAAGCTGGCCCCGCTGCTGCCTCAGTCGTGGGTCGCGCCGGAGCTGCAGGATCTGATCGAGCTGGCGCTGGCCAAGCGTCCCGAGCAGCGGTTCAGCCACGCCGGGCAGATGCTGGAGGCGCTGCTCGCGCTGCCGAGCCCGCCGGTGCGTCCGACGACTGCCGCCCCGCCCGCGCTGCGCGTCTCGCTACCGCAGAACGACATCGCCGCGCCTGCCGCTCGCAGCGGCGGGGGCAATTTGCCGCTCGTAGCGGCGTTGATTACGGGGCTGTGCACGGCCGCCGCCCTGGCCTACGCGCTCTTGCGCTGAGAGGAGCTCGAGGTGGACACCGAAGAGCTGGCCAGCCTGTTCCACGTGGACTACCACGGCGACCGCGCGGCGTTCGAGCACGCGGTCGAGCGCCACGCCGAGCGCAGCGGCCGCAGCTTGCAGCTGCAGCGGCATCCGCTCGTGGGCGAAGACGACCTGTGCGTCACGGCGGCCGAGCTGCCGGCGCGCGACCCGCAGCGGCTCTTGCTCGTGATCACCGGTATCCACGGTGTCGAGGGCTTCGCGGGCTCGGCGCTGTCGCGCCTGCTGTTGTCCGAGCTTCTCCTGCGCACGGACCCCGAGCACACGGGGATCGTGCTCGTGCACGCGCTCAACCCGTATGGCTTCGCGCACGGTCTGCGCGTGAATCGCCAGAACGTGGACCTGAACCGCAACTGTGCGCTCCCTGGTCAGGCGCTGTTTGCGACCGACAGCTCGGCGTATCAAGCCCTGTCCCGGGTGCTGTCGCCGAAGCGGCCCGTGCGGATGGGCGCGCTGCCGCGGGCGAAGTTCACGGCGCAGCTGCTGGCGGCGCGAACGCGCCACGGTGAGGCCACCGTGCGCGCGGCCAGCATTGGCGGTCAATACGTGGACCGGCAGGGCGTGTTCTGGGGCGGCGACGTGTTGCAGCCCGAGATTCGCTGGTTTCAGCAGCTGTACGCGCGGCTGTGCGCGCAATACCGCGAGCTGCTGCTGGTGGACATGCACACCGGGTACGGCGAGCGCGGTGAGGTCTATGCGCTCTTCGGGCGCGCGGATTCACCGGCGCTCGCCGCGTGCACGGAGCTCGGCGTCCAAGACGGTTCCGGGCACACGCGCACGTACGAGGCGCACGGCGACCTGGTCAGCTACTGCTACCACACGGCCAAGCAGCTGGCGCCGCGCGGGGTGTGGAACGGCATCGCGCTCGAGATCGGCACACACGGCCTGTCCACCGCGCAGCAGCTGTCGGACCTGTATACCGTCGTGCTCGAAAATCAGCTGCGTCAGCACGGGGTGCGCGAGAAGCATCTCGCACCGCGCATCCGGCTGGCGTTCCGCGAGCTGTTCAACCCGAGCGCGCCGGAGTGGCGTGCGCGTGCGCTGCGCGCCGGCCGGCATGCCGTCGAGGACTTGCTGTTGTCTCGGGGATATCTCCGCGCAGCTTGAAGCTAGCTCAGCCTGGAAACGTCTGCTCCACTCGCACGAATCTTGAGCCCGAGGCGTGCGCTTTTTGCTCTAAACCGTGGACCGGTACGTTGCGCAGTAGCGGCTTGGGTGGCCGCCGTGCCAACGTGGATCTTCCATGCCCCAAGCGTGCATCGAACCGACACAGATTAGTTTGCAGCTCGCGACTCGGACCGAGGAGTCGACGCTCGCCAACTTGCTCGAGCTGTACATGCACGACATGAGCGAGGTGTTTCCCCTGCGGATCTCGGACGAGGGCCGCTTCGGCTACGCCTGGCTGCCCACGTATTGGGCCGAGCCGGACGTTCGCTTCGCGTACCTGATCCGCTCGGAGAACGCGGGCCTGCTCGGCTTCATCCTGACGACGATCGGGTCGCCGGCCTGCGATGACCCGAACGCGCTCGACGTGGCCGAGTTCTTCGTGCTGCGGCGCTTCCGGCGCAGCAAGGTGGGCACGACCGCGATCCACATGCTCTGGGATCAGAAGCCCGGGCTGTGGACCGTGCGCGTCGCGGAGGGTAACCCCGGCGGCATCAGTTTCTGGCCGAAGGTCGTGAGCACGTACGGCACGAAGTTCCAGGAGAAGCGCGTCCCCGGGCGGCACTACTTCTGGAAGGTGTACGAAGTGCAGACCGGGCGCTAGGCGGGAGCCGCCGACCTCACTGCGCCTGGCGCACGCGGACGTGGTCGCCTTCTCGTAGCTCGGCGCTCGCGAGCTTGACCACGCGTTCGTCGCCTTTCAGGCCGCCCGCGATCTGGAGCGTGGCGCCGGCGTCGCGCTCCAGGGTGATGCTGCGGAAGCGCAGCTTGTCCCCGCTGTCGACGATGGCGACGCGCAGGCCCTGACTGTCGTTCCAAAGGCTGGTGGCCGGCAGCTCGTAGACCTTGTGCGCCTGCTCGATCGCGAGGGACGCCTGCGCGTACATGCCGGACAGCAGCGCATGATCCGCATTGTCGACGCGGATCTCGGTGTTCATCGTGCGCGTGCTCGGATCGAGCGCGCCCGCTGAACGGGTGAGGGTGCCGCTGAAGGCGCGGCCCGGGTACTCGCGGACGCTGACCTGGGCGCTCGTGCCGGGCTTCACGTGTACGGCGAGATCCTGCGGGACCTGCAGAAACGCGCGTAACACATCCGTGTTCGCGATGCGATACAGCGCGTTCGTCGTGGTGACGAGCGCGCCGCGCTCGACGCTGCGCTGCGTGATGACACCTGCGAACGGCGCGGTGATCTTGCCGAACGACTTGAGCTGCGTGAGCCGCCGCAGGTCGGCGCGTCCGACCTCGATGTTCGCCGCGGCCGCAGCCGTGTTGGCCTCTGCGACGTGAGCCTCTGCGGTGCGCTGGTCGAGCTCCTGCTGCGAAGCCACGCCCGCCGGGCGCAGGCGCTCGTAGCGCGTGAGGCTCGTCTTCGCGTACTCCTCCTGCGTCCGCGCCTGACCGTGCGCCGCCTGGCGCCGCAACAGCTCCGCGCGCGCCTGATCGAGCTGCTGATCGAGCTCGGGCGTCTCGATATCCGCGAGCAGCTGGCCGGCCTTCACACGCTCGCCGATATCGACGTGCCACTGTGCGACGTAGCCGCTGGCGCGCGGGTACAGCACGGTCTCTTCGAGCGGCTGCAAGGTCGCGGTCAGCACGACCGGGCGCTTGCTCTCCTTGATCTTCGGCTTCACCACGTCCACGAGCGGCAGGTCCTCGCCCGCCGCCTTGGCGGCTTGCGTGAGCGCGGCGCTCTGCTCCTTGCGCGGCCGGTAACCGACGAAGAACGCCACCGCCACGCCGAGGAGAGCGAGCGCGAGCAGCGCAAGAACGCGCGTGGCTCCGGGGCGCGCGGGCTCCGGCAGCGCGAAACCGAGGTCGGCGTCCGCCGCTGTCGGCTGCGGACGCTCGCTGTCCGGGGGCACGGGAGGATGGACCGAGTGAGGGTTCAAGACAGTGCCTCCAGCTCGGGCGAGACACGCGCGGGAGCGCGGCGCCGGAGCAAGCTGTAGATGACCGGGACGAAGAGCAGGGTGGCCGGCGTGGCGAAAAGCAGGCCCCCGATCACGGCGCGCCCGAGCGGCGCGTTCTGCTCGCCGCCTTCGCCCAGGCCGAGCGACATCGGCAACATGCCGAGCATCATGGCGAGCGCGGTCATCAGCACGGGCCGCAGCCGCGTCATGCCGGCGGCGAGCGCGGCGCCCGTCGCATCGCGCCCGAGCGCGCGCTGACCGTTCGCGAACGTGACGACCAGGATGCTGTTGGCGGTGGCCACGCCCACGCACATGATCGAGCCCATGAGCGCGGGCACGCTGATCGTCGTGTGGGTCAGGAACAGCACCCAGGCGATGCCGGAGAGCGCGCCAGGCAACGCCATCAAGATCACGAGCGGATCGAGCCACGACTGGAAGTTCACGACCAGCAGCAGATACACGAGCAGGATGGCAAACACGAGGCCGAGCGACAGCGCGCGAAACGAGCTCTGCATGCTCTCGGCCTGGCCCATGATCCGGACGCTCACGCCGCGCGGCAGCTTCGGCGTGATCTCCTGGACCAGGCGCTCCACCGCATTCGAGACGCTGCCGAGGTCGGTGCCCTCCACGTTGGCCTGCACGTCGAACGTGCGAGCGACGTTGTAGTGCGTGATGTTGACTGGGCCGCTCGTGCGCGACACCGCGCCGAGGTTCGTCAGCAGCTGAGGGCGGCCGTCCGCGCCGGTGGAGACGGGGATGGAGTCGACCGCGGCCAGCGAGTCGTTCAGGTACTGCGGCGTCTGGACCGAGACGAGGTATTGCACGCCGCGCTGCTTGTCGATCCAGTAGCTCGGCGACACCTGCGCGCTGGAGGACAGCGACAGGAGCAGATCGTTCGCCACATCGCGCTGCGTGAGCCCGGACAGCGCAGCCCGCCCGCGATCGACGTCGATGCGCAGCTGCGGCATGCGCGGCACCTGCGCGAGGTGCACGTCCACAGCGCCCGGGATGCGCTGCATGCGCTGCATCACCTCGCGCGCGATGGCGAGGGTCTGCTCCTCCATCGCGGCGGGGCCCGAGAACTGCACGTCGATGGGCGCGGGCAGCCCGAAGTTCAGCACCTGCGTGGAGATGTCCGGCGCGAGGAAGAAGAACGTCGCGTCCGGGTTGTCTTCCTTCAGCTGCCGGCGCAGCGCGCTCACGTACCCGGCGGTCGGCGCGTGGTCGCGCTTCAGCGCGATCAGCACGTCGGCGTCCGACGACGAGATCAACACGCCCTCGCTCAGTGACAGGTTGATGCCGCTGACCGGCACGCCCGCGTTGTCGATCAAGGTCTCGATCTCGCGCTCCGGAATGACCTTGTGGATGCTGCGCTCGATCTCGGCGAGGCGACGTTCCGTCTCTTCCAGGCGGGTCGCGGGTGGCAGCCGCACGTGCAGCTTGATGAGGCCCGCGTCCACGCTCGGAAAGAAGTCGCGCCCGACCAGCGGGAAGAGCAGCGCGGAGCCGAGCACGAACAGCAGAAAGCCCAGCACCGTGACGCCGCGGTGCGCCAGCGCCAGTGCCAGCCAGCGGCCGTAGCCGTGGCGCATGCGCTCGAAGCCGCGGTTGAACGCGCCGAAGATCGCGCCGAGGAAGGAACGCCCCTGCTCCTGTCCGTGCGCGTCGAACTCGCGCCGTAGCATCAGGTGAATCAACGTGGGCACGAGCGTCCGCGACAGCACGTACGAGGTCAGCATCGCGAACACCACGGCGAGCGCGAGCGGCAGAAACAGCGACTTGGCCGCACCCGTGATGAACGCGACGGGCACGAACACGATGCAGATGCAGAGCGTGGACACGAACGCGGGCATCGCGATCTCCTGCGCGCCGTCGACGATCGAGCGCACGAAGCTCTTCTTTTGCCCGAAGTTCCGGTGGATGTTCTCGATTGCGACCGTGGCGTCGTCGACCAGGATGCCGACGGCGAGCGCCAGTCCGCCGAGCGTCATGACGTTCAACGTGTAGCCGAGCGCCCAGAGCGTGATCAGCGACACGAGGATCGACAGCGGAATACACAACACCACGATGAGCGTGCTGCGCACGCTGCCCAGAAACAGCAGGATCATCAGGCCGGTGAGGCCGGCGGCGATCAGCGCCTCGTGCACCACGCCCTGCACCGCGGCGCGTACGAACACGGACTGATCGAAGAGCTGCGAGACCTTCAGCTCCTTCGTGACGCGCGCGAGTGTGCCGGGCAGCATCTCCTTCACGCGCTCGACGACCTCGAGCGTGCTCGCGCCACCGTTCTTCAGCACGCTCATGAGCACGGAGCGCTTGCCGCCCACGTGCACGATGCTGGTCTGCGGCGCGTAGCCGTCGCGCACGCTGGCGACGTCGCGCAGGTAGATGGTCGTGCCGCGCACCACCTTGAGCGGCAGCTCTTCGAGCTGCTGGAACGCCTCAGGGCTGCTGTTGATCACGATGGGATATTCGGAGTCGCCCATCTTCGCGGTGCCGGTCGGCAGCACGATGTTCTGCAGGCCGAGCGCCGCGCCCACGTCGCGCGGCGAGAGCCCCCACGCGTACAGTCGCTGCGGATCGATGTCGACGACGATCTGCCGCTGCTTGCCGCCGTACGGCCATGGGATCTGCGAGCCCTGCACGGTCGCGAGATCTGCGCGCACGAAGTTCGTGCCCAGGTCGAAGAGCTGCTGCTCGCTCAAGGAGTCGCTGCCGAGCGCGAGCTGCAGGATGGGCACGTTCGAGGCGCTGTAGCGGATGACGAGCGGTGGCGTGAGCCCCGGTGGCATCTGGCGCAGCACCGCCTGCGAGATCGCCGAGACCTGCGCGGTCGCGGCGTCCACGCTCGCGCCGGGCTGGAAGAAGATCTTGATCACGGCGACGCCGGAGAGCGACTGGCTCTCCACGTGCTCGATGTCATTGACGGTCGTGGTCAGCGCGCGCTCGTAGTTCGTGACGATGCGCCGCTCCATCTCCTCGGGCGATAATCCCGAGTAGTTCCACACCACCGAGATCACCGGGATGTCGATGTCCGGGAAGATGTCGGTCGACATGCTGCGCACGGCCGTGACCCCGAGGATCACGATCAGGAGCGCCATGACGATGAACGTGTAGGGGCGTTGCAGCGCAACGCGTACGAGCCACATGAGGAGTCCTCGCGCAGCTTGCCGGGCCCCACCCAGAAAGGGGTCCCTGGCAGGCGACGCGCGCCAACCATAGCCCGCGGGAAGCGCCCGTGCAGACCTCCGCAGACCAACGGCCTCGGACAAACGACCAAGGGCAAGCGGCCCAAGCGCCCACCGAAACCCACGTCGACGTGGAACGTAACCGTCGACGTGGACGACCCCTCCACGTCGACGATTACGTCCACGGTTACGTGGGTTGGGGCGTGCTGGGTCGCCCCGTGGTCAGGCGGCTTGGTCGGGGATGGTTTGGACGTAGCGGCGGTTTTCGGCTTCCCACTTCGCGATCGCGCTGGCGTCCACGCCCTTCCACGGGTGGAAGCGCGGCTTCAGGTACTCGAGGAATGCGGGCAGCAAGCTCGTCACGAGGCCCTTGCGACCGAACAGGTAGACGAGGCCGCGCGCGGTGTCCTTCGTGAACAGCTGACCGTCGCGATGCAGCAGGATCGCGGTGTTCACCATCGCGCCGTACAGGATGAGGAACCAGCTGCCGATCAAGGTGCTGACGCGCTTGAAATAGCCGCCGCCTAGCGCCTTGTAGATGTCGTAGCAAGTCGCGCGGTGCTCCGATTCCTCGGCCGCGTGCCACGCCCAGAGCGCGACGACCTTGGGATCGCCGCCGCGCGATAGCTCGGGGTTCTTGAAGAACTGGTCCGCGAAGGTCGCCGTGAAGTGCTCGAGCGCCGAGGTCGCCGCCAGCATCTCCATCGGATCGAGGCGGCGTCGCGCCCAGTCGAGGATGCGCCGGTAGCGCCTCTGGCACATGTCGACGTCGACGCCGAGCTTCGCGTTCATGCGGTCGAACTTGATGTGCTGGGCCGTGTGATGGCCCTCCTGGCGGCAGAACTCCTGCAGCTCCGCGAGCAGCTGCGGATCCTGAATGTGCTTGCGCAGCGCGCGCGCCGAGTCGATGAAGAACTTCTCGCCGGGATCGAATGCCGTCGACAGCTGCGACCAGAACAAGCTCCTGAACGCGCTGCCACCGTGCCAGTAGCGTTCGAAGCCCTGATCTTCGAAGTCGAACTTCATTCGGCGATAGGTGACTTGGACGCCCTCGGGTCGATGAAACTGAAATGCCTGGGTCACAAGCTCTCCTAGTTGGGGGTGAGGGTGTCGCCAGCGGGCCGGCCGCGGCGTGAGGAACGCCGGGATGTAGGCCAAGGGTGCAAAAAGCCTACCAGCGCACGGCCTCGCGCTCACGCTGCGCTCGGCCCACGGCAAACACACCCTGTTTGTTACAGTGTGTGGTGTCGCAGTGCAAGCTGAATCAGTGAAAATGCGTGCTCAGCGTCTGGCGCTGCGGATCATCTCGCGCGCCGCGGCGCGAGTTTCCTTCGTAATCTCAATGCCGCCGAGCATGCGCGCGATCTCCTCGCGCGCTTCTTCAGCAGAAAGCGGAACGATCAGCGAGCGCGTCCGGCCCTTCTCGACACTCTTCTGCACCCGGTAGTGCGTGTCCGCGTACACAGCGATCGGAGCCAGGTGGGTGATGCAGATGACCTGGTGATGCCGGCTGACGTCGCGGATCTTGCGCCCGATCACCTCGGCGACGGCGCCGCCAACGCCCGAGTCCACCTCGTCGAACACGTATAGCCCGCCCGGCCCGACGCCCGCGAGCACGCGCTTCAGCGCGAGCATGGCGCGCGACAGCTCACCGCCGCTCGCGATCTTCGACAGCGGCCGGGGCGTCTCGCCGGCGTTGGTCGCGATCAGGAACTCGACCTTGTCGATGCCGGTGGTCGACAGGCGCGCCCCGTTGAGGCTGAGCTCGCCGTCGCGGTTCTTCGCAGGCTCGACCTCGACGGTGATCGTGGCATCACCCATGGCGAGCGACGCGAGCTCCTGGCTCACCGAGCGACCGAGCTTCGCGGCGGCCTCGCGCCGGGCCCGCGACAGCTTCTCCGCCACGTCGCGCGCGCGCTGCTCCGCCGCGTCGCGCGCCTTCTCCAGCGCCTCGCGGTGCTCTGCGCCGTGCTCGATGCTGCCGAGCTCCTGGCGCGCGCGCTCCTTGTGCACGAGCGCGCTCTCGATCGTGCCCCCGTACTTGCGCGCGACACGCGACAGCGCGTCGAGGCGCTCCTCGACCTCGGCGAGGCGGCTCTCGTCGTGCACGATGCCGCGCGCGTACGCGCCGAGCTCGCGCGAGGCATCTTCGAGCTCGCGGTGCGCCGACGCGAGCTGCAGCGCGATCGGCCCGAGCCGCGGATCGAGCTCGACCGCTTCTTCCACGCCGCGCAGGATGTGCGCCAGCTCGGCGCAGATGGCTTCGTCGCGCGCGTAGAGCGTGTCCTCGGCCTGGCCGGTGACGGCCGCGAGACGCTCCGCATGTCGCAGCCGCTCGCGCTCTTCGAGCAAGCGCTCCTGCTCGTTCGGGCGCGGATCGAGCTCCTCGATCTCACGGATCTGATAACGCAGGAGGTCGGCGCGCTCGCCGCGCTTGCCGCTGTCCTCGCTCGCCTCACGCAGCGCGTGATGCGCCTCCGTCAGCTGCTGATACGCCTTCACCATGTCGCTGCGAAGCGGCATGAGCTCCGCGAACGCGTCGAGAAAGTGCACGTGGCTGCCGGCGTCCACCAACGTGTGGTGCTCGTGCTGCGAGGAGATGTCGCACAGGCCGCGCGCCAGCTCTCCGAGCTGCGCGGCCGAGGCCAGGCGGCCGTTTACGTACGCGCGGCTGCGCCCGCCGGCTTGCACCACTCGCCGCAGCACGATCTCGTCTTCCGGATCGAGCCCCATCTCGGTCGCCTGCTCGCGCACGCGAGGGTGATCGGCGATGTCGAACAGCGCCTCCACCTCCGCTTCGGTCGCACCGGTGCGCACGACCGAGGGCTCCGCGCGCGCGCCGAGCACCAGCGACAGCGCGTTCACCAGGATCGACTTGCCGGCGCCAGTCTCGCCGGTGACGACGTTCATGCCCGGCGAGAACTGCACTTCGAGGGCATCGATGATGGCGAGGTTCTTGACGCGAAGGCAAAGCAACATGGGCGTGTCCCGGATATTCGGCCGGCTTCTTAGCACGTTGCGCAGCTGGGGCGCGCACGGGGCGGCGACAGTGGCACAATCGATCCATGCGCTCGCGCCTGCTGCTCCTGGTTCTGTGGATGGTGTCCGTCTGGGTCGTGGGCTGCGGGAGCGGCGCGGGCGCGGGTCCCGCCGGCAGGAGCACCACCGTGCGCTACGTGCCGGGGCCGGGCCTGCAAGAGCGCTACGAGACGACCGCGCCGGCTGGCGAGGCGCTGCTCGATGACGAGCCCCAGACCTTGGGCAGCGTGCTCGCGACGGTCCTGCAGGCCCGCGACGCCGACAGTGCGCTGCGCGCCGATCCGAGGCTCGGCCTCTTGGCGCGCTGGGTCGGGCAGTGGACGGAGCCCGATGGCAGCGCACCCGGGCAGAGCGCGCTGGACGACGCGGCGCGCCAGCTGGGGCTGGTCGAGCCGACCCCGCACATCCTCGTGATCGGCGCGAGCGGAGGGGCCCCGGTCGGCCCACGTCTCACGCGCGATCTGCAGGCGCTGCTCGCGCAGCGTGCGTACTCGCACTTCGGCGGGGCGGTCGTGCAGCGCGACGAGCTGAGCGTCTATGTGCTGTGCCTGGCGTTTCGCTTCGTGGAGCTGCAGCCCGTGCCGCGCGCACTGCCTGCTGGGCGGCCGATCCTGCTCGAGGGGCAGCTGCCCGCGGGCTACACGCAGGCAGCCTGGGCCGTGACGCGACCGGACGGGCAGGTCGTGCGCGGCGAGCGCGAAGAGCCGCGCGCCCGCGACGCACGCTTTCGCTTTCGGCTGCAGACCCAGGAGAGCGGTGTGTACCGGGTCGAGCTGCTCGCGCAGTCCGCGCTCGGTGTGGTGGTGATCGCGAACTTCCCCGTGTACGTGGGGCAGCCCGTGCCTCAGCAGGTCGCGCTGTACCCGCCCGCCGATGCCGTGCGCGAGGACGGTCCCGCGGCCGCGAAGCGTTTGCTCGCGCTGATCAACGCCGAGCGGGACAAGAGCCGGCTCGTGCCGCTCGAGCCGGACGATCAGCTCGCGGCCGTGGCTCTCGCGCACAACGCCGACATGCTGGAGCACGGCTTCATCGGTCACACCTCGCCGAGCACAGGGGACGCTGCCGCGCGCGTGGCGCGAGCGGGCGTGCGCTCGGGCCTGACCCTCGAGAACATCGGTCGCGGCTACAGCGCCGAGGAGGTGCACGCCGGCCTGATGCAGAGCCCGGGCCACCGCGGCAACATCCTGTCGCCGCTCGCGACCCACGTGGGCATCGGCGTGAGCTTCCAGGTCGAAGACGGGCACAAGGCGTACCTCGTGACGCAGGTGTTCACGCGCGTCACGCCCAAGTTGCCGACGGACGCGCGGGCGCAGCTATTTGCGGCGATCAACCGGGCGCGCGCGCAGCAGCGCCGCTCGCAGCTGCAGGTGAGCGACGAGCTCGCGGGGCCCGCGCAGAAGTCGGTCGCGCGCTGCTTCGATCGGGGCGGCGAGGCGGCGGTGATGGAGGCGCTGCGCAGCACGCTGCCGCCGGCCACGCGCGTGAGCGTGTTGCTGAGCGTGGCGTCGAGCCTGGAGGATCTCGCGGGGGTGCAGGCACTGCTCGAGCCCGGGGCGCGCTGGGTGGGGATCGGGCTAGCGCAGGGGCAGCGGGCGGATTCCCCGCCCAACAGCATTTGTGCCTTGGTCCTACTGGCCGAATAGCGGTCGCGAGCGCGCACGGTCAAGGATCTCGACCCTCTCTACCCCGAGCCCGAGCCCGAGCCCGAATGCGTGCCGCGACGACTGCAGTGCTCGTGCGCTCTGCACGTGCTGAGACGAGAGCAACAGAAGAAGACCGGGCTCGGGCTCGGGCTCGGGTGGAGCGTGGTGTGGGCAGAGAGCGGGAAATGAGGTATGCGTCCCGGCCGCCCGTATCCGGCCCAGAGCCCCTTCCACATTCAATGCTACGGTTGACCCAGAAGCCATGACCAGCTCGACCACGATCCGCGACACGTTCCGCAACTACTTCAAGAAGCAGGGCCACGAGGTCGTGCACTCGGCCTCGATCATCCCGCAGAACGACCCGACGCTGATCTTCGCCAACGCCGGCATGGTGCCCTTCAAAGACGTGTTCACCGGCCAGGACAGCCGGCCGTACAAGCGCGCCACGTCGTCGCAGAAGTGCATCCGCATCAGCGGCAAGCACAACGACCTCGAGAACGTGGGCGTCACCGCGCGCCATCACACGTTCTTCGAGATGCTCGGCAACTTCTCGTTCGGCGACTACTTCAAGGAAGCGGCCATCGGCTACGCCTGGGAGCTGTTCACGGAGGTCTTCAAGCTCGACAAGAAGCGCCTGTGCGTGACCGTGTTCGAGGGCGAGCCGGGCTTGCCGGCGGACGACGAGGCGGCGGCGCTGTGGACCAAGCTCTCCGGCCTGCCGAAGGATCGCATCCTGCGGCTGGGAGCGGCAGACAACTTCTGGCAGATGGGCGACACCGGGCCGTGCGGCCCGTGCTCCGAGATCCACTACTACTTCGGCGATGGCCAGCCGGACCTGTCGCTGTTCGGCAAGGAGCCGGGCGCGGACGGGCGCGGCTGGGTGGAGCTGTGGAACCTCGTGTTCATGCAGTTCGACCGGCAGAAAGACGGCACCTTGCTGAAGCTGCCGGCGCCGTCCATCGACACGGGCGCCGGACTCGAGCGGCTGTCCTGCGTGCTGCAGAACGTGGTCAGCAACTACGACACGGATCTCCTGCGACCGGTGGTCGACCTCACGGCGAGCATCGCGGGCAAGCGCTACGGCGGCACCCTGAGTGAGGACGACGTGTCCATGCGCGTGATCGCGGATCACGCGCGCACGACCGCGTTCCTGATCGCGGAGGGCGTGTTCCCGGATCGCGCGGAGCGCAGCTACGTGCTGCGGCGCGTGATGCGCCGCGCCATTCGGCACGGGCATCGCCTGGGCATCGAGCGGCTGTTCCTGCACGAGTGTGCGCTCACCGTGGCAGACGCCATGAGCGGCGAGTACCCGGAGCTCAAGGAGCGCCGCGCGCTGATCGCGGAGATCACGCAGCAGGAAGAGGCGCGCTTCCGCCAGACGCTCAAGCGCGGCCTCGAGCGGCTGCGCGAGGTGATGAGCGGTGGAGCGACCGTGACCACGGCGCGCGCCGATGTCACCGAGACCGAGACGCGGCAAGTGGGCCCGGGCGGCACGACCATCACCACCGGTACGGCCACAGTGACGAAGGCCGAGCGCGTGCTGCCTGGCGCTGTCGCGTTCGAGCTGTACGATACCTACGGCTTCCCGCTCGATCTGCAGGAAGTGATCGGCCGCGAGTCCGGCTTCAGCATCGATAAGCCGGGCTTCGACGTGGAGCTGGAGAAAGCGCGCGAGCGCAGCGCGGGCTCGAAGCTCGGCGAAGAAGCGGTGGAGGGCGTGTACCGCAAGATCGCCGCCGAGCTCGGCGAGGTGAAGTTCCTCGGCTACGACAGCGAGAGCGCCGAGTCGGAGATCGGCGGCCTGCTCGTGAACGGCGCGCCGGTGGAGCAGCTGAGCGAGGGCCAGGAAGCGCACTTGATCACGCGCGTGACGCCGTTCTACGGCGAGTCGGGTGGCCAGGTGGGCGACCGCGGAGTGATCGAGCGCGACGGGGCGCGCTTCGTCGTGCACGACACGCAGAAGCCGCTGCCGAACCTGTTCGTGCACCACGGCAAGCTCGAGCGCGGCAGCTTGAAGCGCGGCGAGCGCGTCACGCTCAGCGTCGACACGGACGCGCGCGCGGCGACGCGGCGCAACCACAGCGCGACGCACCTCTTGCACCTCGCGCTGCGCTCGGTCGTGGGCCAGCACGCCATGCAGAAGGGATCGCTCGTGGGCCCGGAGCGGCTGCGCTTCGACTACAGCGGTGCCGCGCCGCTGACGGCGGCACAGCTGGCGCAGATCGAGCGCCACGTGAACGAGCGCGTGTTGCGCAACGCGGAGGTCACGACAGTGGTGCTGCCCATGGCAGAGGCCAAGGCGCACGGCGCGATCGGCATCTTCGAGGAGAAATACGGCGACGTGGTTCGCATGCTGCGCATCGCGGACTCGCTCGAGCTGTGCGGCGGAACCCACGTGCGGCGCACCGGCGACATCGGCGCGTTCAAGATCCTGTCGGACGCGGGCATCGCGGCGGGTGTGCGGCGCATCGAGGCGACCACCGGTTTCGGCGCGCTGGCGTTCGTGGATGGCCTGCAGCAGGAGCTGGCGCGCACGGCCGAGCTGCTGAAGGGCTCGGTCGCGCAGGTCTACGAGAAGACGGAGAAGCTGATCCAGCAGCGCCGCGAGCTGCAGCGCGAGCTGGAGCAGGTGAAAAAGCAGCTGCTGAGCGGCGGCACCAAGGACCTCACGGCTGGCATCCGCAAGCAGGGCGACGTCAGCGTGCTCGGTGCGACGGTGGACCTGGCCGATCCGGCGGCGATGCGCGAGCTCGCAGATCAGCTGCGCGACAAGCACGCGCCGGCTGTGATCGTGCTCGGCGCCAAGCAGAGCGAAGACAAGGTGCTGCTCGTGTGCACGGTCTCGAAGGACCTCACGCCGCGCTTCAAGGCGGGCCAGCTGATCAAAGAGATCGCCGCCGTTGTCGGCGGCAGCGGGGGCGGTCGCCCGGACTTCGCACAAGCCGGCGGCACGGACTCCAGCAAGCTCGCGGAAGCCGTGGAGCGTATCTACGCGCTCGTGACCTGACCCGCACGGGTCTCGAGGCTCGCGCGCGATCCGCGCGGCGTAGGTGAGAGCGTCTCACACGCGCGCACGCTTCGGGCTCGACTCCGGTGCGCGCGCGTTGTATGCGCATGTGCGGGCGATCGGTGCGAGCGTTGGAGACAAACGCCGTACGACTTGCCATGATCGTGGCTCGCTCGCACGGCTGCGAGCGCTGACTGACCGCATGGCAGACGAGACATGGAATGAGCTCGGTCCTGTGCCGAGCGACGTCGAGGCGCTCATCGAGCGCTATCTCGGTAGCCGCCGCATCACGGCCGCGCAGGCGGATGTGTTGCTCGCGCAGCTCGCTACACCCGGCGTGCTCAGTGCCAGCAGCGCTCCCGCGGCGGTCGAGCTGCACCGCGGAGGGCGGCGTTACAATACGCCGTTTCCGCAGGGGCTCGCGGGCGCGGACGAGCTGCCAGAGATCCACAACGGGCGCGCGCTGCGCACCCCCCTTCCGGGTTTTCACCCGCCGGTCGCGCGTATCGCGGACGCCGCGAGGCTGTCGTCGATTCCCCCTGCCGCGGTCGTGCCTACCGCCACGGCCACGCCCGCGCCCGTGTTCACGCCGTCAGGCACCACGCCGGTCACGCCGCTACCGGCGGCTGCGCCATACGCGGCGGGCGCGACGCCCGTGCCGATGTTCAGCCCCGAGCCGGCATCCGTTCCGCCCGCGCCGCCCGTCGAGCCATTTCTGCCGGCTGCCACGCCCGTGCCTGCGCGCGCGCCGGCCTCGCTGCCGCCGCAGCCACTGGCTGCAAGCCAGAGCGCCGAGCACAGGGACAACGAGGACAGCTTCGAGATCCTGGTCGACGACGAAGTGCTCGAGCTCGAGCCCGACGACCTGTTGATCGAGGACGCGGACGACGACGAGTCCTGAGCTGGGCTCGTTGACAGCGCTGATGCGCCTGATATCCATCGCAGATGGTCCGTGCGCTTCGCCCTGCTTCGCTCACGCGCGTCTGTGCCGCGCTGGCCGTGCTCGCGGCGGCTGGTTGCGCACAGGGCTTTCCTGCCGAACCGCGCCGGATCGCTGCCGCCGCCGGGCAAGCCGCTCCGGCGCCGGCCGGCAGCGCGGGCACCGGGAGCAGCGCACAGGCTGCGAGCGCGGCAGGCGCGCGTGCGCCGGCGACGTCGACCTCGGCCGGCAGCGGCGCGGCGGGTCGGGCCGGCGGTGCTGCAGGCCGTACGAGCGCTGCCGCAGGCCAATCGGGTGGTGCGTCCGGCCGCTGCGCCAACGTGCGCTGCGACAGCACGCGACAGTGCACCGCGCGCAGCACGTGCCGCTTCACGAGCTGCGAATCCGGCATGTGCAAGTAGCCGCGAGCTCGCGTCGAGCTGCGCGCCGGATCGCCCGCGGCCGCGAAGGGCATACTGCAGAGCGCGGGCGCACGACTGGCTGCAGCGCGCACGACGAGCGCCCGTGCCGTCAGCGGTCGCAGCGGCATGTGCACCCGACCGCGACTCTGTGCCAAGCTGCGCGTCCGTGGATCAGTCGCCGTCGCGAAGGGATGCTGCGTCACTCGCGCTCGCCGGGGTGATCTCCGGCTGCATGGCGCACTACGAGCCGCCCCGCGCCGACGCGCCGCACGCGGTCGTGAGCGTCCGCCGCACCTATCACACGCAGCCCCCGTTCCCGGATGAGACGCGCTGGGAGCGCATCCTGCTGGATGGCGCGCTCTGGAAGAGTCAGGTGCTGCGGAGTCAGCCCGAGCAGCTGCGCGCCGAGGACGTGCGCGTGCGCCCGGGGCCGCTGCGCATCCAGGTCGTGACGCAGCTCAGCCACTTCGAGCAGCGGCCGGTGCAGCAGACGGTGGAGGTCGAGGATCCTGCTGCACGCCGCAAGCGCACGGAGCTGCGCACGGTGTACGCCCCGGTCGAGGTGCAGGACGATCGCTGCGACGTCACCGCTCAGGCGCGCTTCACGCCGGAGCGCGAGTACGTCGTGTCCTACGAATACCTGGGCCATGCGCGCTGCCGGCTCAGCTGCCTGGAGCGCCCGCTGTCGGGGCCGCTCGCAGCGGCAGAGCCGAGGCCGTGTGAGCCGTAGGATGAAGGAGCGCCTTGCATGCGAGCGCTGAGCCTCACGCAGCTGCGTGCCTATGCGATCGGGCGCACGTTGTTTGCGCCGACCACCTTGCTGCGCGCGTTGCACAAGCTGGGCTTCCTGCAGGCCGATCCCATCCGGGCGCCCGCCCGCGCGCAGGACTTGATCCTGCGCCATCGCGTGAAGCACTACCGCGCGGGTGAGCTGGAGAAGCGCTACGCGAGGCTGCCGGTCGAGGAAGACTTCTTCATCAACTACGGCTTTTTGCCGCGCGCCAGCTACGCGCTCATGCATCCGCGCGGCGCGCTGCGGCCCTGGGATCGCACGCAGAAGCTGAGAGCGGCGAGGCTGCTCGCGTACGTAAAAGAGAGCGGCGTCGTGCATCCGCGCGCGGTCGAGGCCCACTTCGGTCTCGGCAACGTGACGAACTACTGGGGCGGCTCTTCCAGCGCGACCACACATCTATTGGACGCGCTGCAGTACCGGGGCCTTCTGCGCGTGGTGCGTCGCGAAGCAGGCATCCGCCTGTACGCCGCGCAGCCCAGCTGGCCGCGCGTGTCCGCGGCGGAGCGGCGCATGCGGCTCGACGCGCTGATCGACCTGCTCGTCGGGACGTACGCGCCGCTGCCGCGCGCCAGCTTGCACCAGTGGGTGCTGCGCCTGCGCTACGCCGTGCCGCAGTGGCGCACGCAGCTACCGGCTGCGCTCGCGCGCGCCAAAGAGCGACTTGCGCACGCGCACGTCGACGGCACGGACTGGTACTGGCCCGCGAACGAGCAGCCGCGCTCGGCGGCATGGCAGCGCGCAGCGAGCGCCGAGCGCGTGCGCCTGCTCGCGCCTTTCGATCCGCTGGTCTGGGATCGCCGCCGCTTCGAGCTGTTCTGGGGCTGGGCGTACCGCTTCGAGGCCTACACCCCGGCCGCCAAGCGCAAGCTCGGCTACTACGCGCTGCCGCTCTTGTGGCGCGACCAGGTGATCGGCTGGGGGAACGTCAGTCAGCGAGACGCTGTGCTCGAGACGAGCCTCGGCTTCACGGGCGCGCGGCCGAGCGAGCCCGCGTTCGAGCGCGCGCTCGGGGCCGAGCTCGCGCACCTGCGCGCGTTTCTGGGCTGAGCCTCACGACAGGCTCGGGGCTGCGCCGACCGTGATCAGCTCGCGGCGCTCGATGGTGACGTGCGGCGGCAGCTCCGTGTAGGCGAGCACGCTCACGTCCGGGAGCTCGTCTTTCAGCACGTCGTACAGGCTGCGGCGTACGTCGTCCTGCGTCACGAGCACGGGCGGCGAGGCGTGCGCGGCTCGCACGCGGCGCACCGCTTGCACCACGTCGTGCGCCAGCTCCGGGGCGAGCGCCACCACGCGATCGCCGCCGATGGTTTGGGTCGCGTCCCGCAGCGCATCTTCGATCATCGGATCGATCAGGTGCACGGCGAGCACGTCGCTTTCGGCGCCAGGGCGCGTCTCGGCCAGCTGCTCGCGCAATGCACGGCGCGCGAGCGTGAGCCCGCGATCGAGCGTCGCGTTCTTCGGATCGCAGCCGGCGAGGCTCTCCAGGATGCGCTCGAGCGCGCGGATCGAGACGCCTTCGTCGAGCAATCGGCGCAAGATCTCGGCGAGCTGCGTGAGCGAGAAGACGCGCGGGACGACGCTCTGCACCAGGTGCGGCGCCCACTGCGAGGTGCGGTCGAGCAACTTCTGCAGCTCATCGAGCGAGAGCAGCTCGCGTGCACGCCGGCGCAGCTGGCCGTGCAGCTCGTCCTCCAGCAAGCGCTCGAGCGCGTCGGCGTCCTGCACGTAGGCACGCATGAGCGGCGCCTGCCGCAAGCGCAGCGTGAAAGCGCGCTCGCCGAGCGCCGGATCCGTGAGCACGCGGTAGCTCGGCGCGACGACGCCGAGCTGCGCGGACACGCTCTGCAGGGTGGGGCGCAAGGTCTCGTCGAGGGTCAGCGCGCGCTGCGGTCCGACCGACGCCATCAGCTGCGGGCTCAGCTCGAGCAGCAGCGCGGCGGGCGCCGGTTCCTGTGCGGTGAGCGCCACCTTGCCGCTACCGAGCGCGCGTCGCACGCGCAGGCCGCGCGCCGCCATGAGCAGCGCCAGGACGCCGAACGGCAGCGCGGGCAAGCCCGGCACGATGGCCAACATGGCGAGCGAAGCCGCCACCGCGAACAACGCGCGCGGTCGCTGCAACAGCTGATCGATGACGTCTTGCCCGAGCGAGCTCTGCTCGTGCTCGGCCACGCGCGTGACCGTGAGGCCTGCGGCGACCGAGGTCACGAGCGCGGGCAGCTGCGACACGAGACCATCGCCGATGGCCAGGAGGCCGTAGAGCTTGACCGCGGCGTTCGGATCGAGACCGCGACCCCAGACGCCGATCGCGGTACCGCCCACGAACGCGATCCCGGTGATGATCAAGCTCGCGATGGCGTCGCCCTTGATGAACTTCATCGCGCCGTCCATCGCGCCGTAGAAGCGGCTCTCGCGCTCGAGCTCGGCGCGCCGCTTCTGCGCGACCTCGACGCGCAGCGCACCGGCGCGCAGGTCCGCGTCGATCGCGAGCTGCTTGCCAGGCATGGCGTCGAGCGTGAAGCGCGCGGCCACCTCTGCGACGCGCTCGCCGCCCTTCGCGACGACGATGTACTGGATCAAGGAGACGATCAGGAAGATCACGCCGCCGACCAGGTAATCGCCGCGCACGACGAAGTCGCCGAACGCGCGGATCACGCGGCCGGCGTCGGCCTGCAGCAAGATCAGCCGCGTCGACGAGACGTTCAGCGCCAGCCGGTACAGCGTGGTGATGAGCAGCACGCTCGGCATGCTCGTGAACGCGAGCCCGTGCGGCACGTACATCGCCGTCACGAGCAAGAGCAGCGACAGCGCCAGGTTCAGCGCGATCAGCTGATCGAGCAGCCACGTGGGCAGGGGCACGACCAGCATCGCGATGATCAGCATCACGAGCGCGGCCAGGCCCGCGTCCGCGAGCCGGCTGCGCGTCAGCTGCAACACCCCCTGGCTCTCTGCGTCGCGCGGCATGCGCTTTCCTTACAGCTCGCGCCGGCCGTCGAGCGCGCGCGTCAATGTGACTTGGTCCGTGTACTCGAGCTCGCCGCCGTGCGGCAGGCCGCTCGCGATGCGCGTGCAGCGCACGCCCGCGGCCTTGAGCTCCTGCGCCAGAAACAGCGCCGTGGCTTCACCCTCCACGCTGAGCGGCGTGGCGACGATCACCTCGCGCACACCCTCATCGCGCACGCGCGCGAGCAGCGGGGCGATGTCGAGCGCGTCCGGACCGACGCCGTCGAGCGGAGACAGCAGCGCGTGCAGTACGTGATAGCGACCGCGAAACATGCCGCTGCGCTCGATCGCGGCGCAGTCTTGCGGGCGCGCCACCACACACAAGAGGCCGCTGTCGCGCGTGACGTCGCTGCACTGCCGGCACAGCTCGCCCTCGGTGTAGTTGCGGCAACGCTGACAGCGGCGCACCCGATCGTGCAGCTCGCACAGCGCGCTGCCGAGCGCGTACGCGTATTCGCGCGAGTTGCCGAGCACGTGATAGGCGAGACGCGCCGCGCTGCGCTCCCCGATCCCCGGCAAACGGGACAGGAGCTGGATCAGCTGCGCGATCGCGTCTTCAGCCATACGCTCCGATCAGACGATCCCGGGGATGTTCACGCCGCCGGTCACCTTCTCGATCTCCGCTTCCACCATCTCGTTGCTCTTCACCATGCCCGCGTTCACGGCGGCCACGATCAGATCCTGCACCATGCCGAGGTCTTCTTCCTTCAGAAGGTTCGGGTCGATGGTGATGCTGACCAGCTCGCGCGCCCCGTTCACTACCACTTTCACGCGGTCGCTGCCCGCGCTGGCTTCCACGGTCTCGGCCTTGAGCTCCTCCTTGCGGACGGCCACCTTGCGCTGCAGGCGACTGGCCTGGCGCATGAGCTCGCTCATTCCACCCCGAAATTTCATGGTGCGTCGTCCTTTCCTGTGACTGGCTCTGCCTGTGACTGCTCTGCCGTGCGCGGCGGGGGTCTGGCTCTTACTCCAAGTCTACGTGCACGTCGACGCTGGCCTCGGACTCATCGAAGATCTCCATGGCGTCCAGCACGGCCGGGTGGCTCAGCGCAGCTTCCCGCCGCTGGGCGCGGCGCGCCTGTCGGCCATTCTCTTCGAGCTCGGCGAGCGTGCTGATCTTGGCGCCGCCGGGGGATCCAATCACCAGGTTGGGCCGCGCGCCCAGCACCTGCTCGGCCGCCTTGAGGATCGCCTCTTTCGCGCTGCCGCTTTGCGCCTGACGTCCGAAGAAGGAGCCGTCCGGGAAGCCGATATGCAGCGTGCTGGCGCTCACGCCGAGTGGCATGCCGTGGTCGAGCACCGCGGCCAGGGCCGGCAACGCGCTGCGGACCTGCGCCACGATGCGGGCCCAGTCGGAGTCCAGGTCGGGGCCGAGTCGCAGCTCCGCCGCAGCTGGCACTGCGCGCAGCGCGGTCGGTCGTTGCGCAGGGCTGTCGCTCGCGGGGCGCCGGTGATCGGCGGGCGGGGCAAGCTCGCGACGCCCGCCGTGAATCGGGGGTGCGCTGCGGCGCTCGACGGGTGCGCTGCTCGACCCGGGCTCTGGCGCCGCGAAGCTTGCGCCACTGTCGACATAAAACGGCACCTCGTCGGGCAGCGGGGGCAGCTCCTCTTCGGCTGCGGAATCTGCGCCCCCTGCGCGGCCCGCAGAGGCGGGGCTCGGCGATGGAGCGAAGCGCTGCGGCGCGGCAGCGTTAGCCGCCGCTGGCTGCGGAAGCGAGCTGACAGAGCTCGTATGAGACTGCGGCAGGGCGATGCGTAGTGCGGCCGCGGCCGCGCTGCTGATGCCGCTCATGGCGGCGGGCTGCGCGCCCGGGCGCGAACTACCGCTCTCGGAGCCACGACTCGTCCCTGCGTCGCCGCGCGCGCCCCCATCTCCGGCGCCGCCGTCTGCGGCACGATCGGCGCCGGGCTCCGCCAAGCCACGGACCGCCGCGGGGGCGCCGTTCTCGGGCGCGATCTTCGGGGCCGGCGTGGAGGGAGGCTCCGGCGTGCGGAGCCGGGCCGGATCGGCGATCGCCGGAGCCGCGCTGGGGTTCGGTGTGAGCTCCGCGATGGCGTGAGTCGGGGATGGACCCAGCTGGAGATCGGCCGCGCGCTGGACGCTCGGATCGGGCAAGGCCAGCGCGCTGGCGGAAGCCGGGCCGAGCTCGGCACCGCGGAGTCGAGTGGGCTCGCTGAAGGCGCGCGCAGCAGCCTCGACCGCCGGACGCGGCGCCGCCAGCTCTGCCCCGCGGGGGCCGGGCTCCGGTCGCACCGCGGCGAGCTCCGGCCGCGCAGGCGCCGGCGCAGGTTCCGGCCGCACGGCCGCGAGGGTGAGCTTGGCGGGACCGCGATCGGGGGCGGCGGGGAGCTCCTGCAGGCGGCTGCCAGGATCGGCGGGCGCGCCCGCGCCATAGCCGGAGCTCGGGGCGCCCGCGCGCCGCACTGGCGGGCGTCCGGATCCGGGACCGCCACCCGCAGGGCCTGACGGCCCGCTTGGTCCGCTTGGCCCTCCGGGGCGAGGACCGCCGCCGCCCAGCAGATCTTCGAAGCTCTTGAAGCGCTCGATCAGCTCCTGCACGGCCACGAGTGGCGGCCGCCCCGCCAGCCGCACGAGGCCCATCTCGAGGGTCATCTGCGGCAGCGCCGCCTGACCCACGTCCTCCACGAGCTTGGTCAAGCCGGAGAACAGCCGCTCCAGCTCGGCACGATCGTGCGCCTGCGCGATGTGCAGCGCGCGCGCCTGCTCGTCCGGCGCGAGGGCCACCTTGGCGTCCGCGCCCACGACCTTGAGCACCACCAGATCGCGCACGCACTCGAGCAGCTGGCGCGTGAAGTGCAGCAGATCGAGCCCCTGCTCGGCGACCGCCGCCACGCGCTGCAGGCAGTCGGCCGCGGCACCCGTGAGCAAGCCCTCCACGGTGCCCAGCACGTGCTCGCGGCTCGCGATCGCGAGGCCGCGCGCCACGCTGTCGCCGTGCAGCTCGCTGTCGCCGAGCGCGAGCACCTGATCGAGCACCGTGAGCGCGTCGCGCATGGAGCCAGCGGCCTCGCGCGCGACGAGCGCGATCGCGGCGTCGTCCGCCTGGATGTTCTCGGCCGCCAGGATCTCGCGCACGCGATCGGCGACGACCGTGTGCGGGATGAGCCGGAAATCATAGCGCTGGCAGCGCGAGCGAATCGTGACGGGGACCTTGTGGATCTCCGTCGTGGCAAACACGAATTTCACGTGCGACGGCGGCTCTTCCAGGGTCTTCAGGAACGCGTTGAATGCGCCCACGGACAACATGTGGACCTCGTCGACGATCACGATCTTGAAGCGATCGCGCGCAGGCCGGAACGGCAGTGTCTCCTGCAGGCGCCGCACGTCGTCGACCCCGTTGTTGGAAGCGCCGTCGATCTCCAGCACGTCGATGTCCGTGCCGGCCGCGATCTCCAGGCACGCCGCGCACTGGTTGCACGGGGTGGGCGTCGGGCCTTTCTCACAGTTGAGGGCCTTGGCGAGCAGTCGCGCCGTGGTGGTCTTGCCAACACCGCGCGCCCCTGTGAACAGGAAGGCGTGCGCGACGCGACCGCTCTGGATCGCGTTGCCCAGGGTGCGACTGACGTGCTCCTGTCCAACCAGATCTGCGAAGGTCTGGGGCCGATATTTTCGCGCGAGAACGGTGTACGACATGAGCCGACCGAGAGTGGCCTCCGGCGCGGAACCTAACAGATGCACGCAGCGCGGTCAGCCGCGGAGAACGGGCGGCTTTGCGCACGCGCTGCAAAGAGCGCTCGATCGTGGATCGCTCCTCGGGCGCGTTTGCGCGCGTTGACAGGGGTAGGCGGTGCCTTTAGAGTGACCGCCGTGCTCGCAAGGCGCGACAGGCTCGTGCAGTACGGCCTTCTTGCGTTCCACTTGTCTCTTGAGAGCACGCTGTCTTGCACGAAAGAAAACGTGTCCGGTGCCCTGGCGACCCCAGCTAGGCTCGTCGGCGCGGCCAACCGCACCGCACTTGCGCCTCGGCTCGAGCGGACGCGGGCCCTCCGGGCGGCGACATCGACTGGGCGCCCCAGTCAGTTATGCAGCCGCTTGCAGCGCAATGGTAACGGAGTGGGGCTCCCCGCGGCCTGACGCGACTTGACCCACAGATTTCGTGCGCTAACGACCGGGCTGACCGCCAGGTGGCCTGGGGGACATCGATCAAAGCATGCTTTCCCAAAGGACCAAGTACGTCTTCGTAACGGGCGGTGTCGTCAGCTCGATCGGCAAGGGGCTCGCAGCAGCATCGATCGGCGCGCTCATGGAAGCGCGCGGTTTGCGCGTCACGCACATCAAGCTCGACCCGTACATCAACGTCGATCCCGGTACGATGTCGCCGTATCAACATGGCGAAGTCTTCGTAACGGACGATGGGGCCGAGACGGATCTCGATCTCGGTCACTACGAGCGGTTCACCTCTGCGCGTTTGACGCGCGCGAACAATTTTACGACGGGTCGCATCTATGACGCCGTCATCAGCAAAGAGCGCCGCGGTGAGTACCTCGGTGCCACCGTGCAGGTGATTCCGCACATCACCGACGAGATCAAAGCGCGCGTGCGCGAGGTCGCGGCGGGCGTGGACGTCGCGATCGTCGAGATCGGCGGCACCGTGGGCGACATCGAGTCGCTGCCATTTCTCGAGGCGGTGCGCCAGCTGCGCATCGAGCAGGGCCCGCAGAATACGGTCTCTGTGCACGTCACGCTCGTGCCGTGGATCGCGGCGGCCGGCGAGCTCAAGACCAAGCCCACGCAGCACTCGGTCAAGGAGCTGCTCGGCCTGGGCATCCAGCCCGAGATCTTGATCTGTCGCGTCGATCGCGAGCTGTCTCTCGATCTGAAGCGCAAGATCGGTCACTTCACCAACGTGGCGATGGACGCCGTGATCGCGGCGACCGATGTGTCCTGTATCTACGAGCTCCCGATCCGGTTGCACAAGGAAGGTCTGGATCAGCAGCTCGTCGAGCGCCTGAACATCTGGTCGCGTCAGCCCGATCTGTCGCAATGGAAGCGCACGGTCGAGAAGATGCTCGACCCCGGCAAGGAAGCGGTCTCGATCGCGCTCGTCGGCAAGTACGTGCACCTGCGCGACGCCTACAAGTCGCTGCACGAAGCGATCGTGCACGGCGGGCTGGCGAACGACGTCAACGTGATCCTGCACTATGTCGACAGCGAGGAGCTGCAGCGCGAGCCGGACACGGCGAAGATGCTGGGCTCGTACGATGCCATCCTCGTGCCGGGCGGCTTCGGCGATCGCGGCCTCGAGGGCAAGATCAAGGCGATCCGCTACGCGCGCGAGCACGGCGTCCCGTTCTTCGGGATCTGTCTCGGCATGCAGATGGCCGTCGTGGAGTTTGCGCGGCACGTCTGCCACCTGGACGGTGCCAACACCGTCGAGGCCGATCCGCAGGCCAAGTACCCGCTGATCCATCTGATGTCCGGTCAGCGCGGGATCCACGACAAGGGCGCGACCATGCGGCTCGGCGCCTATCCTTGCGATCTCGCAGAGGGCTCGCTCGCCGCGCGCGTGTACGGCGCTGCAGCCATCAGCGAACGCCATCGCCACCGCTTCGAGGTCAACAACGAGTTCCGCGACGTGCTCGAGCGCACGGGCTTGCGGCTCTCCGGCCTATCACCGGATCAGCTGCTCGTGGAGATGGTCGAGCTGCCGAACCATCCGTACTTCATCGGCTGCCAGTTCCACCCCGAGTTCAAGAGCAAGCCGCACGCTCCGCACCCGCTGTTCACGAACTTCATTCGTGCAGCGCACGAGTTTCAGCGCGTTCGTCCCCCGGCGAAAGAGGAATCCCGTCGAGCCGAGCTGAACTGAGCTCCCCGGGAACCGCGACCCACGTAACCGTAGTCGTAACCGTAACCGACCTTCGAATCGGTTACGGTCGCGCGGTTACAGCAACGTCCGGTTCATCAACGCGGTGACGACGGACAGCAAGTCCTCCTTGCTGGCCGACTTGTGCAAGGCCGCATCGAACCCGCTCTCCACGGCGATGCGATCGAGCTCGCTCGCATCCGTGCTGCTGAGCAGCAACACCTTGGTGTGGCTGAGCTCGTTGCGCTTGCGGACCAGCTCCAGGATGCGCGTGCCCTCGAGGCCCGGCATGTTCAGGTCCAGGATCAACACGCGGGGCTGGGCCGCGCGGATCGCGTTCACCGTGCCGAAAGGGCCGTGGTGAAAGGACGCGCGCCATGGCGAGCCCTTGAACCTGTCGAGTAGCGCGAGGCCCCAGAGCTCGTCGTCGTCGATCACCAGCACGTCGACGCGCGACGCGCCGGTGGGGACCGGCGGCATGCTCCTCACTCGGCACTTTCAGCGAACCGCAGCTGCTCCTGACCGCGTTTTCGCACCATCTCGGCGAAGCGGCGCAGCACGAACGTGCCGTCTGCCGTGTCCGTGGCGGTGTGCCAGATCGCTTCCGGATCCAGGCCTTCACGCAGAATGTCGTCACGACTCGCGTCGATGTACGCGCGCACGATGTTCGCGTCGAACTCGGGGTGAAACTGCACGCCCCACGCGTTCGCGCCGTAGCGCACGATGTGATGGGGATCGAGCGCCGTGGCGCCCAGCACGCTCGCGCGCGGCGGCAACCGCACGACGGCCTGCTCGTGACACACGGGTAGATGCAGCACGTCGGCGAAGCGACCGAACAGCGGGTCGACCTTCGCGGAGGGATTCAGCTTCACGTCCACCGTGCCGATCTCGCGGCCGCGCGGGTTGTGCCGCACCTCGCCGCCTAGCGCGTGCGCGAGCAGCTGATGGCCGTAGCAGATGCCCAATATGGGCTTATCGAGCTCGACCGCGCGCGCCAGCCAGCGCGCCGCGTTCTCGCTCCAGGGCTCGCGGTCGCTGACGCGCGCCGAAGAGCCGGTGATGATCACACCCGGGACGGTCTCCGGCTCCGGCAGCGCCTCGCCGCGAAACACGCGCACGACCTGGACGTCTGCCAGGGACAACCCGGCACCCGCTGCGATCCAGGTCTCGAAGTCTCGGCGCTTTGCCGCAATGGCGGGGATCGCATCGCCAGCTTTAATCACGAGCAGTGCGGTCATTTTCAGTCGATATGGTGGAGCTAATCCTTGCACAACGCCAGCTGGCTTCTTGCGTTAGTCGCTTCTTGGTGGGTCGGTAGCCACCGCGTTGACGGGTGGCGGGTGCTCTCTTACAACGGACGTGTGGCTCCACAGATCGCCGCGTGCCCCAACCATCCAACACGTGAGGCGATCGGGATCTGTGTGCGCTGTCGTAGTCGCCTGTGTAGTGAGTGTGCGACTAAAGTCGACGGCATCAATTACTGCGTGGCGTGTCTCGGTGCGCTGGCCGCGCGTCCCGCGCAGCGGTCGCGCGGCGCGCTCGGGCCGCTTGCGGTGCGGGCCGTCGCGCTCGCCTACGTGCTCACCCTCGCGCTGCTGATGTGGGGCTTGCTCGAGCTGGCATTCGCGGCGAGGCCCACTTGAAGCCGGCCGCGCGTCCCGCGCTCGCGACGCTCGGCGCCGACGCCGCCGGCAGCTGGGCGGCCGAGCAGCCCACGCCGATCTCGTTGCTCGATCGCGTGCTCTCGCTGCTGCGGCGCGCCAGCCTCGAACAGTGGCTGTGGGGCGTGGCCGCACCGCTGCCGCTCGCAGCGGCTGTGCTCGGCGCGTATTACCTGGAGCGCGTGGAGGGAGTGCGGGCACCGCTGCCCGTGTTCGGCCTCGGTTGCGCGCTCGCGTACGTGTTTCGTTTCGCGCGGCTGTCGCGGCTGGCGCGCGAGCTCACGGCGCTGCTCGCTCCGGGCTTGCCGCTGACAGCGGCAGCGCCGCGCGCGCTGGAGCTCGCCGGCACCGCCGTGCTCGCGGGTGCGGGCGCCTGCCTGTGGACGGCGCTATTCGTGATGCTCGGGCGCATCTCCGTGTTCCTCGTGTTCGCGTTTCTGCCGCTGCTCGGCCTGCGCGGTGCGGTCGCGCCGTCGCTGCTCGCGCGCGCCGCGTGCGCGCCCGAGCGTGGGCTCTCGGCGTTTGCAGCGGCGCGCGCGGACACGCAGGGCGCGCGCTCGCTGATGTTCGGGCTCGCGCTCTTGCAGTGCGTGTGCGTGCTGGTCCTGTTCGTCAACCTGTACGCGCTGGCCGCCCTGTCCATGCTGCTGGCGGGCGGCGTTCTGGGCCTCGACGTGGCGTTCATCGGTGCGTTCCTCGCGCCGGACAACGAGTTCGTGTTGCTGTTCCTGCTCGGCCTCGCGGCCGTGCTGCTCGAGCCGCTGCACGCAGCCACCTCAGCGCTCGCATTCGCTGCGGCACGCGAGCGCAAGGAGGGCGCGGATCTGCACGCGGCGATCGATGCGCTCGCGCGCGCGCCGCAGCCACCAGCGGCCGCACTGCAGCCCGCAGCAGCGCGCGGGCCCCGGTCGCGCGCAGCCGGGCCGCTCCTGTGCGCGCTCCTGTGCTGTGCGAGCGCCGTGGCGCACGCCGCTCCCGAGCCGACCGCGGCGCGGCCCGGACAGGACGCCGAGGTGCGCGGCCGCGTGCAGCGCATCTTGCAGCGCCACGAGTTCCGCGAGCTGGACACGCGGCACGACGAGGTATCTCGGTTCTGGGATTGGCTGCTCAGGCTGCTGCGCAAGCGCGACGAGCCGGAGCGCGACGTGATCAGCGCCCCGCAGTACGAGCTGCGTCTGCCGGCGAACGTGGTCGTGCTCCTCGCGCTGGTGCTGCTCATCGCGGTGCTCGGCTTCGTGTCGCGCGAGGTGCGGCGCGCGCTGCCAGCGAGCAGCGCGCAGCCGGCGCGGCCGGCCTCGTTGATGCCGACCGCGCGCTCGCTGGATCAGCAGCTGACGGAGGCGGCGCAGCTCGCGCAGTCCGGCGCGTACGCGGACGCCTTGCGCGCGCTGCACGGCGCGGCGCTGCTGCTCGTGGCCCGCAGCTCTGGGCTGAGGTTCGAAGCCTCGCGCACGGATGGGCAATACCTCTCGAGCCTGTCGGACGGACCCGTGCGCGAGAGCTTTGCGGCCATCGCGGCGGGCTTCGAGCGGGGCTGGTACGGCCGGCTGCCGGTGGGGCGCGAGGAATACGAGCGCTGTCACGCGGCCGTGCAGTCGCTGCTGCGAGCGGCGGCGCCGCGCAGCACACCACCCCAGGCGCGCGCATGAGCGTGCGGCGCGCCGCGTTCCGCCTGTTTCTGCTCGCGGGCGCGGCGCTGCTCGTGCTGACGCTCGTGCGCGTCGCGGAGCGCGGCCGCTTCGCGCGCCCGTATTCGACGTACGGCTCGGGCGCCGGGGGCGCGCGTGCGCTGTTTCTGCTGCTCGGGGAGCTCGGCTATCCGCTCGCGCGCTGGTCTCAGGACCTCGCTCGGCTGCCGCCGAACGCGACCTTGATCGCGCTCGGCTCGTGTCAGAGCCCTGCGGCGCGGCCGCTCTCGCGCTACGAGCGAACGGAGCTCGTGAGCTTCATCGAGCGCGGCGGCGTGCTGCTCGTCGCCGGTGCACGCAACTACCTGCCGTCCGAGCTCGGCGTGCGCTTCGAAGACGACGCGGACTGCGACAGCGCGAGCGAGCGCGCCGAAGAAGCAGAGGCCGAGCCCGAGGCAGCGCCGCCGGCGCGCGACGCGGGCGCCGACGCGGGCGTGCCGCCGGCGCCGCTTCAGCCGATCCGCGCGGATGCGGTGTGGGCCGTGCCGCTCGCCCGGAGCCTCGAGGGCTTGCCGATCGTGCATTTCGACAAGCCGGGCGAGCTGCACGTGGAGGAGTTCACGCTCGCCGAGCCGCTGCTCGGCGCGCCCGCCGCCGCCGGCGAGCAGAGCGAGGACATGACTGCGCTCGCGATCACGTTCCGGCGCGGGCTCGGACGCGTGATCGTGCTCAGCTCCGCGAGCATGCTGCAAAACGCCGAGCTCGACGGCTCGGAAGGGGCGACCTTGTTCACGCGCCTCTTACGCAGCTACGCGAACCCCGGCCTCTTGATCTTCGACGAATATCACCTCGGGCTGGGAGAGCGGCGCTCGCTCATGCAGTACCTGCGCAACGCCGGCGCGATGCCGCTCATCGCACAGCTGCTGTTCGCGGTCGGCTGCTTGCTGTGGCGGCGTGGCGCGCGACTCGGCACGCCGCAGCCCGCGCGCAGCGTGGCCGGGCCGCTCGGCACCATCTCGTTCGTGACCGCGCTCGGCGCGCTGTACCGGCGCGTGGGCGACCGCGGCGCTGCCATCCGGCTCATCGCGCGCGCGGCGCTCCTGCGAGTGGCGCAACATCACGCGCTGGGGACACTGAAGGCGAGCGCGCTCGAGGGCGAGCTGACGCGGCGCGGGGCCTCGCGCGCGGCGGCGGCGGTGAAGGACATCGCGCGTATGGGCGGCAGCGCGTCCACGTCCACCGAGCCACTGCCGGCCATCGTCAGGCGTATCGACGCGGCGGTCGACTCGGCCCTCGCCGAATGATCGGGGTCCACACGCATGCGCCGTTGCGCTACGCTCGCGGCTCGCTTCAGCCATGCATACGAGTGACACACAAGCACACGGCTCCATCGCTGACCTGAAGAGCGCGATCGCGAGCGAAGTGGGCAAGATCATCGTCGGCAACACGCCCGCGATCGAAGGGCTCATCATCGCACTGTTCGCCGGCGGTCACGTGCTGCTCGAGGGCGTGCCCGGCACGGCCAAGACCCTGATGGTGCGCGCGCTCGCGGCCGCAGTGGGCCTGTCGTTCGGGCGCATCCAGTTCACGCCGGACCTGATGCCGAGCGACGTGCTCGGCACGCACGTGTTCGACCTGCACTCCGGCACGTTCCGGCTGACGAAGGGCCCGATCTTCACCGAGGTGCTGCTCGCGGACGAGATCAACCGTGCGCCCGCCAAGACGCAGAGCGCGCTGCTGGAAGCGATGCAGGAGCGTCAGGTCTCGATCGACGGCGAGCGCCACCTGCTGTCCGATTGCTTCGTGGTGTTCGCCACGCAGAACCCCGTCGAGCACGAGGGGACGTATCCGCTGCCCGAGGCCCAGCTCGATCGCTTCCTGCTCAAGGTGCAGGTCGGCTATCCGAGCGTCGAGGAGGAGGACGAGATCCTGGCGCGCGCCGGGCAGCAGAGCGGCGCGCCGGACCTCTCGCAGATCGCGCCCGTGTTGTCGCGCCCGCAGCTCGCAGCGGCACGCGCGCAGGCCGCGCACGTGGAGCTGTCTGGGCCCGTGCGCGTGTACATCCGCGAGCTGCTCCGCGCCACGCGCAGCTCGGGGCTCTTGATGCTGGGCGCGGGCCCGCGCGCGGGCGTGCATCTGCTCACGGCGGCGCGCTGGGCGGCGCTGCTCGCAGGCCGCAGCTACGTCACGCCGGACGACGTGCGGCGCGTGCTGAACCCCGTCATCTGTCATCGCCTCGTGCTGGCGCCAGAGGTCGAGCTCGACGGGCAGAGCAGCTACGACGTCATGGACCGCATCGCGAGCACCGTCGACGTGCCGCGATGAGCGCAGCGCAGGCAGAGCTGCCGGCCGGTGCGAGCGCGCGTTTCACACCGGGCCGGCGCCTGCCGTGGGCGCTGTTTGCGCTCTTGCCGCTGTGTCTGCTCGGCGCGTCCGGTGTGCTGCTGGTCGTCTTCGGCAATGTGATCTTCCTGCTCGCTGCGTTCGCCGAGTCGCGCTGGCTGCGGCTCCGCGCTCCCGAGCTGCGGCGAAACATGCCCGAGCGCTTTGCGCTCGGCGCGCCGAACCGCGTGAGCGTGCACGTCGCGAGCCACAGCACTGCCGCTGTGCGCGGCGAGCTGCGCGACGACGCGCCGGCCGAGTTCAAGGTCGATGCAGAGCAGCTGCACTTCAGCTTGCCGCCGCAGGCGCAGCTCGAGCTCAGCTATCACGCCGAGGTGCAGCGTCGCGGCCAGTACACGTTCGGCGATCTGCACCTGCGCCTCGACGGCGTGCTCGGCTTCGGTGCGGTGATCCTGTCGCAGCCAGCAGCGGCGAGCGTGCGCGTCTATCCCAACTTGCGTGGGCCGCGGCGCTACGAGCTCGCGCTGCGCCGCGGAGCGCTGCACAGCGTGGGCGTGCGCCTCGCGCGCAGGAGCGGCGGAGGCGGTGAGTTCGAGCAGCTGCGCGAGTACGTGGCCGGCGATGCGCTGCGCGACCTGGACTGGAAGGCCGCCGCCAAGCGCTTGCGCCCGATCACACGCGTGCACGGGCAGGAGCACAGCCAGAGCGTGCTGATCGCCCTCGATGCCGGGCGCTTGATGGCCACGCCCCTGGCCGGCCTCAGCAAGCTGGATCACGCCATCCACGCTGCGCTGCTCCTGGCCTGGGTGGCGCAGCGCGTGGGCGATCGCGTGGGGCTCCTGGTCTTCGCGCAGGACGTGCTGCGTTTCGTGCCGGCCGGGCGCGGTCACACGCAGTACTTGCGCATCCTGGATGCGCTGTACGCCGTCGAGGCCAGTGACGCCTACGTCGACTTCCGCGCGTTTGCCGAGTTCGTGCGCGCGCGCGTGTCGCGCCGCTCGCTGCTGCTCTTATTCAGCGACCTGCTGGACGAGTCGCAGGCGCTGCCGCTGGCAGCGGAGCTGCCGAAGCTGCGCAAGAAGCACCTGCCGCTGTGCGTCACCTTGAGCGATCCGGTGACCGAAGAGCTGGCGCAGGCGCGAGCCCACGACGTGGAGGGAGTCTACCTGCGCGCGGCGGCCGCCGACCTGATGGCCGAGCGAGCGCTCGTCAAGGCGCAGCTCACGCGCGCAGGCGTTGCCGTGCTGGAAGCGAGCGCGGCCGAGCTCGCGGTCGCCACGGTGAATCGGTATTTGGAGATCAAGCGGCAGCGGACGCTTTGAGGGGCTTTCGGCGAGCTGACGGCGGGCTTCGGGCTGCAGGCTGCGGACTTCGGGTCAGAGGTCGAGAGAGGGAGAGTTGGCCCCTTGCCGGAACTCGAACCTGAAGTCCGTAGCCCGCAGCCTGGAGCCCGGAAGCGAAGCCCGTCTCGATGAGGTCCGGGACGCGGCTACTCCGCGAGCGTGCGCGCGTGGTATGCTTGATCGAGGTGCGCGACGGGTGTGGGCGCGCACGGTCATTTCACGAGGTGTACGTCTATGCGTAACGGCTTCCGCCGCCTGCTCGTCGTCTGGGCTCTGTCGTGCGGCTTGCCTGCCTGCACATCCTCCCACGATGTGGAAGGCAGCGGTCAGGCGCTCACGGGCGGGACCGGAGGCGGTGGCGTACAGGGTGGGCGCGCGGCCTCCGGCGGGCAGGGCGGACGCGCCTCGGCCGCGGGCACCGGCGGTCGCGCCACGGGCAGCGGCGGGCGCGCTGGGGCTGCGGCCGTGAGCTGCGGGGGCATGACGTGCCCCGGCAGCAGCGTGTTCGGCTTTTCGCTATCCGGCTGCTGCACCGAAGCTGACAAATGCGGTCTCGACCTGGCAGCCGTGGGCTTCGGCGGTTGTGAGGAAGCGAACGCTCCCGGCAGCGCGAACGCGGCATGTCCGTCGCAGACCATCGCCGGCATCTTGCCGCTGGCGGGATGCTGCAAGCCGGATCGGACATGCGGCGCGCTCGACACGTATCTCGGCCTGGGTTGTGTCTCGCTCGGCGAAAGCGCTGCGAGCTGCACGCCCTAGTAGCGCCACTGCCTTCATGCGCGCGTGCCGACCTCGGGGTAGAGTGACCGGGATGCTCGGCCCGAGCGCGTCTACGGCGATGTTCGCGCGGCTGCTCCTGTGCGTGCTCGGCCTCCTGCTGTGCACGCCCAGCGCGCACGCCGACGACAGGGCTCGTCCGGTGCTGGCGTTTCGCGCGCTCGTCGAGCACGGCGATTACGCTGCCGCCGAGGCGGGCCTGCGCGCGCGCCTCGCGCAGCTCGACCGGCACGGCAAGGTCGACTCGCGCACGCGCGCGCTGCTGATCCGCGTGCTGCAGGAGACGGGTCGCTACGCGGAGGCGGAGCGCGAGGCCGCCCTGCTCACGCCGGCTGATCCCGCGCTCGCGCTGACCCTGGCCGCGGAGGCGCTCGAGGCGCGCGGCGACCGCGACGGCGCGGAGAAGTCGCTGCGCGCGGCGCTGATCGCGCAGCCCGCGGCGCTGCGCGCGAAGCTCCGCCTCGGGCAGCTGCTCTGGAACCGCGGCCAGCGCGAGCCGGCGCGGCGCCTGCTCGAGTCCGTGATGTACGACCGCGCGCGCCACAAAGATCCCGAGCAGGACGCGCGCATCGAGGCGCTCACGCTCGCGGCGATGTCCGCGCGCATCCTCGGGCGCGTCCACGAGGCGAACGACCGCTTCCGCGAGGCCGCGGAGCTGGACCGTGCGCGCGCACAGACGCAGCTCGAGTGGGCGCAGCTGTTCATCGACAAATACGACCTGAAGCACGCGTCCGAGGCCGTGCAAGCCGCGCTGACGCAAAACCCGAAGAGCGCGCTCGGCCAGGTGCTGTCCGCGCGCGTCGCGTTCCTGTCCGCGCACGACTTCGTGGGCGCGGAGGTCGCGCTCGATCAGGCGCTCGCCGTGAATCCGCAGCTGACGGCGGCATACGTGCTGCGCGCTTCCATGGCCCTGCGCGACATGGACATCGCGCGCGCGGAGGCCGCGCTGGCCCGCGCCCTGAGCATCAACCCGGTGGACCTGGAGGCGCTGTCCGTGCGCGCGGCCGCGCGCTTCCTGGACGACGATGCGCGCGGCTTCGCGCAGCTCGAGAAGCGCGTGCTGGAGCTGAACCCGCGCTATGCGAGCTTCTACGCCAAGGTCGCCGAGTTCGCGGAGTGGGAGCACCGTTACCCGGAGATCGTCTCCATGTTCCGGCGCGCTCTGCGCATCGACCCCGAGGACGCCGCGGCGCGCGCGGGCCTCGGCCTCGGTCTCTTGCGCATGGGCGAGGAGCAGAAGGGCCTCGCGCAGCTGCGCAAGGCGTGGGAGCGCGATCACTTCAACGTCCAGGTGTACAACACGTTGAACCTGTACGAGTCCGCGATCGCGTCGGACTACGCGGAGCACAGCGCGGGGCCGTTCCGCTTGCGCCTGCACAAGACCGAGAAGGCGGTGCTCGCGCCGTACCTCGTGCCGCTGCTCATGCAGGCTTACGCGCAGATGCGCGAGCGCTGGGGCTTCACGCCGACGGGCCCGTTGCGCGTGGAGCTGTACGCGGACCGCGCGCAGTTCTCGGTGCGCACCACCGGCCTTCCGAACGCGGGCGTGCAGGGCGTGTCGTTCGGCAAGGTGATCACCGGCCTGTCCCCGCGCGGCGGGCCGTTCAACTGGGGCCAGATCGTGTGGCACGAGCTGTGTCACGTGTTCCACCTGCAGCTGAGCAAGAACCACGTGCCGCGCTGGTTCACGGAGGGTCTCGCCGAATACGAGACGTCCCTCGCGCGCGCGGAGTGGAAGCGCGAGGACGACTACGCGCTGTGGCAGGCGCTGCAGAGCGGCAAGCTGCCGCCACTGGCTTCAATGAACCGCGCGTTCACCCAGGCCGAGACCTCGGACGACCTGCTCACGGCCTACTTCTATGCGTACCGCGCTGTGCAGCACATCGTGGAGCGCTTTGGCTGGGGTGCGGTGCGGCGGCTGCTCATCGCGTTCGGCGAAGGCCAGAAGCTGGAAGCGGCGAGCCGGGCGGTGCTGGGCGTCGGCCTGGAGGAGCTCGACGAGGGGCTGCACGCGTCGCTCGCCGAGCGGCTCGGCAAATACGACAAGGAGTTCGCTCCGGACCTCGCCGCTTACGGCGACGTGACCGCGGCGCGCAGCCTGGCTGCACAGAAGGCGCGGGATCCCGATGCGCTGGCCGCGCTCGCGCTGTCGGAGCTGAACGCGGATCACGTGGAGCTCGCCGAGCGCGCCGCGCTGGCCGCGCTCAAGCTTGCGCCGAAGCACCGGCTCGCGCACTTCGCGCTCGCGCGTGTCGCGTTCGCCCGCGGGGACACGCACAAGGCGGAGCGCTGTCTGCGCGGCATCCTGGACAGCGGCGCAGACGGCTACGTGCTGCGCCTGCTGCTCGCGCGCGGCGCGCTGGCGCGGGGCCATCCCGAGGCCGCGGCCGAGCAAGCCGAGGCGGCCGCTCGCTTCGATCCCGAGCGCTCGGACGCGCACAAGCTGCTGCTCGAGCTGGCCGCGAAGCTCGGCGACGAGTCGCTCGCGATGCGTGCGCTCGGTGCGCTCGCCGATCTCGATCAGCACGACAGCCTGGTGCACGTGACGTACCTCGCGCTCCTGCGCAAGAATCGCGACTGGCCCGGCGTGATCCGCGAGGGCGAGACCGCGCTGTACATCGCGCCGGAGAACCCCGGCGTGCACCTGCACCTCGGTGAAGCGTACGTGGAGAGCGGCGAGTTCGAGCGCGGCCTCGGCGAGCTCGATCGCGCGCTCACGCTCGGCTACGCGCAGCCAGGTCTCGTGCGGCTCGCGCGCGCTCGCGCGTTTCTGCTGCGCCACGACCGCGAGAGCGCGCTGCGCGAGCTCAAGCTGGCGCTGACCTCCGATCCCACCCTGGACGGTCGCGCCCGCTCGCTGATCGCTCCCTGACCCGGTCCGGTTGCTGTTCCGCACACATCGTGCAGGATGAAGCGCATGTCGCTGTCGGGTCGATCTGGCTGGGCGCGGGGCCAGGTCGCGGCGAGCACGCTGCTGGGTGTCACCGTATCGGCGTTCCTCGGCCTGGCCGGGTGCTCGGCCGCGGCGCGCGTGGCCCAGACCGCGTTCCAGCCGTCCGAGAGCGCGCCCGAGTCCCCAAGTGGAGGCGCAGCCGGCCGCGCCGGTGCTGGCGACGGGGCGTCGCCGTCTCAAGCTGGGGAAGGGGGGAGCGGAGGGTCCGCCGCCGTCAGCTGCCCCGCGGGCCTGGTCGACCGGCTCAGCGTGACGAGCGTCGAGCTGAGCCGCGACGTCCGCTACAAGAGCCCGGGCCAGGGGGACTTTCCGTTCGACGAGCGCGTCGCGTTCGCGCCTGCCAGCGACGGCTCGGCTTACGTCGCATGGCTGGACAACGCTAGCGGCGGCGTGCGCGTCACGCCGCTCGACGCGAGCTTCGCGCGGCGTGGCCAGGACATCGACACGCGCAGCTGGGACATCGGCGGCATCGTCGCTCGCGGCGGCGGCTTCGCGCTGCTCAGCTTGCGCGATGACCCGGAGCCGCTGCTCAGCCGCAACGGCAATGTTGGACGCGCGGTGTTCATGTTGCGCTACCGCGCTGGACAGGAAGCCTTTGCGGTGCAGCTCACCGGCACGCGCAGCATCACCCGCAAGGTGGACGCCGCGGCGCGCGACTTCGCACCGGGTTACCTGTACGGGCGCCTGCAGTGGAACGGCGCGAAGTACGGCGCGTATTTCGTCATCTTCACGGCGCAAAGTGATCCGCGCGGCGCGCTCGAATATCCGACCGACAAGCTGGTCTACCTCGACGACTCTGGGGCGCTGTTGCGCGGCGGCTTCCGGTTCAAGTGCGACAGTGACCAGGGACTGCGCATGTGGCCGGAGCCGGACGTGTACACGCCCGTGTGCCTGTCGACCGGCGCGCCCGGTCCGGGCTTGATCCTCGGCATCGAAGATCAGCCTCCGCAGCTGTTGGCGTCGGAGGCGGCCGTTCCGGGCTGGAGCGGCGGCCAGCTGGGCTCGATCGTCAAGCTGGCGGACAACAGCTACGTGCTGGGCTGGTTGTCGCGCGACGTCGCGCCGGCGAGCCCGTCCGTGCCGTTGCGGCGCGCGAGCGACGTCGCCATGCTGCGCCTGAACAGCGAGCGCCAGCCGATGGGGGGCAAGCGCTGGCTGATCGAGACGCCGAATCTGGGCGAGACCAACCTGCACTTCGCTCGCTACGGCAGCTCGCGCGTGTTGATGGTGTGGGATCGCATGGACAACCTGCGCTGCGGCAACGCCGACCGCCTGTGCTTCGGCCGCTACGCAGGCACGTTCGCGCGCGTCCTGGACGCCGACGGCAACACGCTGATCCCGGACACGCAGATCGCCGCCGTGCCGAACAGCTACGAGGACCTGCACACGCTCGAGGACGGCAGCGTGGCGTGGGCGTACGTGCCGGACGAAGCGCGCGACTACTCCGGTCCGATCTCCACGGATCAGAACGGCGACCTGCTGCTGCCGGCGAAGCGCCGCATCGCGATCGCACGCTTGCGCTACTGCGAGTAGGTGGTGTCTCTGACACGGCCTGCTGATAGCCTGCTGCCAATGGCTCAGCTCCAGGCGCTGCGTGCGGACATCACCACCTTGCAAGTCGACGCCATCGTCAACGCCGCCAACCAGACGTTGCTCGGTGGCGGCGGGGTGGATGGCGCGATCCATCGCGCGGCAGGTCCCGAGCTGCTGGCCGCATGTCGCAAGCTACCGGAGCTGCGCCCGGGCGTGCGCTGTGAGACGGGACAGGCGCGCATCACGCCGGGCTTCCGCTTACCGGCGCGCTACGTGATCCACACGGTGGGCCCCGTGTGGCAGGGCGGAGGCAGCGGTGAAGAGCAGCTGCTTGCGAGCTGTTACCGCAATGCGGTGGAGCTCGCCGCGCAGCATGGCGTGCGCGAGCTGGCGTTCCCGGCGATCAGCTGTGGGGTCTACGGCTATCCACGAGAGCGCGCCTGCGAGGTCGCGGTTACGACGTTGCGCTCGCTGCCACTGGCGGAGCTGGGGCTCGGCACCGTGTATCTCGTGGCGTTCGATCCTGGGATGCTCGCGACGTGGCAAGCCGCGCTGTGATCGGACGATGCTGGCACGAGCGGGTAACGATGGCGTGACGATTGACGCGGGACGGCTGCCGTCGCGAGCGTCCTAGTCAGATCCGCGTAGATTGGCCGGAACGTTCGCGTTGCCCGAGGCCAGCCTGGTGCGCACGGCACGCGGTGTGCCCGAGCGCCCATGCAAAATCCTACCCGAAGCATCGCCGAAGCTTACGATCGTATTGCTGACTATTATGACCTGCAGTGGAGCCGGCATGTGCGCGGCCCACAGCGGCGCCTCACCGCGGGGCTCAATCTGCACCAAGGTCTGCGTTGTGCGGACCTGGGCTGCGGCACAGGCGTGGACACCCTGGAGATGGCCGAGCTGGTCACGCCGGGTGAGGTTGTCGCGGTGGACTGCTCTGCTGCCATGCTGGAGGCCGTGGCCAGCCGCGCGCAGGCGGCGGGCCTGGGCATCGCCACCTGTCATCAGGGCGCGGAAGAGTTTCTGGACATGGCCGAGCCCGAGAGCTTCGACGTGCTCAGCCTGCGCTTTTGCCTGGGTTACTTCGACTGGCCGAACGTGCTGGCGCAGCTTCCGCAGCTGCTAGCTGCAGGCGGACGCGCGGGCATCCTCACGATCCTCGCGAGCAGCGCGCCGCAGGCCTACCAGACTTATCGCAGCATGATGCAGGAGCTCGGCTTGCCGGAGCTTCCGCTCACCGCGCTCGAGACGTTGGACCAGCTCACGGGCGGCCTGAGCGCCGCGGGCGCGACCATTACGGAAGCGTGGGTGGAGTCGTTCCGACTCGGCTTCGGCTCCGGCGCGGAGCTCGCGCGCTGGCTGCGCACCAGCGGCATCGCGACGGCCAAGGGGCTGCCCAATGCGTCCGGTGAGCTGATGGATATGTTGTGGTCGAGCTTCGGTCGGCGCGTCGAAGCCGAGCGCGAGGGTGACGTGGTGCCGCTCGACTTCCACATCGCAGGTGTGGTCGCACAGCGCGTTGTTTGATTGTCGCGTGTCGACTCTGCGGCAACCATGCAGCAGCCGCTCGCGCAAAGTGACACGGCACAGAGAGTTCACCTGCGTGTGTTCGTAATGCGCGCGATGCGCGCGACAACTGCTGCTCATGCGGCGCATGCGCACTCGGTCGAACATTCACGTGTCACCTCACTCTCGCTGGCGGGTGTCAGCATGACAGTTCAGCGTCTCGCGCTCGTAACGGATGCCTGGCATCCTCAGACCAACGGTGTGGTCAACACGCTCGCGCGTGTGGTCAAACATCTCGAGGCACAAGGCACGCGAGTGCTGGTCGTGTCGCCTGAGGAACATCGCACGGTGCCGATGCCGTGTTACCCGGAGATCAGGCTCGCCGTGGATCCGTGGCAGTCGGTGCAGCGACTGCGGAGCTTCAAGCCGACGGCGGTGCACATCGCGACCGAAGGCCCGCTCGGCTTCTGGCTGAGCCAGTGGTGCAAGCGGCGCGAGCTGTGCTTCACCACGAGCTTCCACACGCGGTTTCCGGAGTATCTGCGCGCGCGCTTCCCGATCCCGCTCGCGTTCAGCTACGGCATCGAGCGCTGGTTCCACGGTCGCGCCGAGCACACCATGGTCGGCACCCAGTCGCTGATCCGCGAGCTGCGCGACAAGGGCGTGGGCAAGCGCCTCGTGCACTGGCCGCGGGGCGTGGACGCGGAGCAGTTCCATCCGCGACACCGGCGCGACGAGGTATACGCGGGCTTGCCGCGCCCAATATGGCTATACGTTGGGCGCGTGGCGGGCGAGAAGAGCTTGCCGGACTTCTTGAGCCTGGTGCTGCCGGGCACCAAGGTGATCGTCGGCGACGGTCCATCGCGCGAGGAGCTGCAGGCGTGCTTTCCGGACGCGGTGTGGCGCGGCTACCGCTTCGGGCGGGAGCTGGCGGAGCACTACGCCGGCGCAGATTGCTTCGTGTTCCCGTCGCGCACCGAGACGTTCGGCAACGTGCTGCTGGAAGCGCTGGCCTCCGGCTTGCCGGTGGCGTCGGTGCCTGCGCCCGGACCGATGGATTTGATCGACGAGGGCGTGAACGGCGCGATCGACGACGAGCTGTGGGACGCGTGTCAGCGAGCGATCCTGTGCTCGCGCGAAGTGGCCCGCGCGAGCTGTCACAAGTTCACCTTGCGCGCGAGCCACCAAACGTTCGCGTCACACCTGGTTCCCCTGAGCCGCCGCCTGCCGTCGAATACAGGCGTGAGGCTTCAGGCTTCGCCCTAACGACTGGACTAGGTCGGCATCCGCAGCAGGGGCTCACCCATCCTCACGGTCGTGCCGGTGTGGATGCCCTGACACAACTCGAACCCCTTGGGCGCAAACAGCACCAACGTGGATCCGTGCTGGAAATACCCTAGCTCCTGCCCTTTCTCACACCGCGCATTGCACGCGAACTCGTTGGGGCCGGAGTGCTGTAGCCCCAGTAGCACATCCAGAAAGTGCAAGCGAATGCTCGCTACCAGGATCGCTGCCACCGGCACCATGGTCAGCAGCTGTCCGCCCGGCAACCGCGCGCGCATCACCGCCCGCTCGTTCTGACAGTACAGCTTCGGCACGCGCCGCAAGGTGATGAAGTTCGTGTTCCACATGTCCCCCGCGTAATACGTCACGCGCTCGACCGTGCAGTCGTAAGGCGCGTGAAAGCGGTGGTACATGGCTGAGGTCAGGCGCAACGTGACATAACAGCCGTCACGGTACTGCTCCACGAGCTCCTCGTCCAAGAGCAGGTCTCGCAGGTCGTAGCTCGAGCCCTTGATCTGGAAGACGCGCGTGCCCTCCACCTGACCGCCCATGCCGACGATGCCGTCACACGGGCTCGTGATCAGCGCAGGATCCGCGGCGACGGGCCGCGCGCCTGGCTTGAGCTGGCGAATGAAACAGTCGTGGAGACTCGCGAATTCCGTGGTCGCCGCGTCCGACAGATCTAGGTCCGTGAACGCCCGCCACACGGCGAGGGACACATCTCGGATCAGCGGCTCGCGCCTCTGGCTGAGCCAGCCGAACGCGCGCGTGGCGAGCGCCCGCGGCACGACGTGATTGGTGAGCGCGTAGTTCACGGCTTCGTTCTGTGAGACCCTCCGCAGCAGGTTACGTACGGTCACGCCGTTGACACCTGTCGCGGCTACGGTTGCGCGAATGTCCATGCTGGATCTACCTGTATCCTGGCCCCTGTGGTTGATCTCGGGGGCACTCTTTTTGTGGTTCGCCACGCGCGTGCGCGCGCGCTTGCTCCTGTCCCGCGCCAAACATCCGTCGCTGCGCGGTCACGCGAAGATCTCGCGCTGGGTCGCTCGGCGCGTGCCGCCTTATACGGTCCCGGAGGCCGAGTACTTTCGTGCGGATGGCGCGCCGGAGAGCGTCGAGCGCGAGCGGCGCGCGGGCTTCATGCGCCTGTCGCAGCTCTTGACCGAGCGCCACGCGAAGAGCGTGCAGCTCACCGCGCAGGCCGCACCGTACCTGTCCGACCTGCAGTTCACCGGCGCCTACCGGGTGCCGCCGCCATTCGCTGCACTCGTCCGGGCCAACCTCAAGACCGGCGCGTTCGTCGAGCGATCGGCCGGCGTCAAGTTGATCGACGTCGATGGTCAGGAGCTCTATGACCTGAGCGGCAGCTACGGCGTGAACCTGTTCGGCTACGACTTCTACAAAGAGTGCCTGTCCGAGGCCTTCACGCGCGTGCAAGAGCTCGGGCCCGTGCTCGGCAGCTACCACCCGGTGCTGCTGTCGAACGTCGAGCGGCTGCGCCGCATCAGTGGCCACGACGAGGTCTCGTTCCACATGTCCGGCACCGAGGCCGTGATGCAGGCCGTGCGCCTCGCGCGCTATCACACGCGCAAGACTCACCTCGTGCGCTTCTGCGGCGCGTACCACGGCTTCTGGGGCGACGTGCAGCCCGGCGTCGGCAACCCGGTGCCCGCGCACGAGACTTACACCCTGCGCGACATGGACGCGCGCGCGCTCGCGGTGCTGCGCGCGCGCTCTGACATCGCGTGCGTGCTGGTCAATCCGCTGCAGGGCCTGCACCCGAACCAAAATGCGCCGAGCGACAACGCGCTCCTCGACAGCACCCGCCGCGCTGGCTTCGATCGCGACGCGTACACGCGCTGGCTCGTGCAGCTGCGCGAGGTGTGCACGCAGCGCGGCATCGCGCTGATCTTCGACGAGGTGTTCGTGGGCTTCCGGCTCGCGCCCGGCGGCGCACAGGAGTACTTCGGCGTGCGCGCCGATCTCGTGACGTACGGCAAGACGCTGGGCGGCGGCCTCGCCGTGGGCGTGGTGTGCGGCGGCAAAAAGTGGATGAAGCGCTTCGACGAGTCGCACCCCGCAGACATTTGCTTTGCGCGCGGCACGTTCAACTCGCACCCGCACGTGATGGCCGCGATGCACGCGTTCCTGTCGCGGCTCGAGACGCCGGCCGTGCGTGCGCTGTACGCGGACCTCGATGCGCGCTGGGACGCGCGCGCCGCGCGCCTCAACGCCGCGCTGGCGGCCGAGTCCCTGCCCATCCGCGTGCACAACCTCTCGACCATCTGGACGGTCTGCTACACGCAACCGTCGCGCTACAACTGGATGCTCCAATATTACCTGCGTGCGGAGGGGCTCGCGCTCAGCTGGGTCGGCACGGGGCGCTTCATCTTCAGTCTCGACTACAGCGAGGCAGACTTCGAAGCGGTGTTGCAGCGCTTCGTGTCAGCCGCCCGCAACATGCGGGCGGACGGCTTCTTCTGGGCAGACGCGGCGCTGACGACTTGGGCGATCAAGCGCCGCTTGTTGCGCGAGCTCAGTGCGAGCCTTTGGCGCCCGCCTTCTCCCAGCGCACTCCAGCCGGCTCCAGCAGCTCACCGCGCAGCACAGCCAGCGGAGCCCGGTGGTAGAGCTTGAGATCGTGGAAGGGGTCGGTGAGGATCTTCGTGAGCCACACGACCCCGGTCTGCACGTCGCGGATGATGCAGAGCTGAATGGTGCGGAACAGCAGCGCGCCGCCGCCGATCCATAGCCACATCACCGACATGCGCTCGATGAAGCTCACCCAACCTGGCTCGGGCGTGTAGCGGCCGAACAAGGTCGGATCCACGAGCAAGTAGAGCGGCGACAGCGCCCAGATCGCGAGCAGCACCTGCTTGCGGCGTAGGTTGTAGCCGACCTTGATCTGCTCCTTGTACTCGTGCGTGGCCTGATTGACCTCGTCGTAGCCCTTCGGTTCGAAGAAGAAGTGTCCCGCCTGACGACTGACCATGGCGAGCAGCCAGCCTACGAGCGCCGCTGCAGCCGGGCTCGTGAACAGCAGGACGTAGCTGCACAGAAAGCAGATCGCGCTCAGCGCGTGCAGCGACTGGTTGATCGTGCTGTGGTGATAGTAGCGATGGTCGTCCCAGCGCTGTTCGTCGAGCGCTTGAAGAAAGCTAGCCATGAATCTCCCTCGGGGTTCAGGCGGCGCCGGTGCGGTTCGCCGCGATTTTCGTGCGTGCTGCGTGACGCCACGCGGCACGCGTCGAGTTGATCCACGCTGTGTGACGCTGCGACAAGCGCGCCGGCAGCGAGTCATGAAGAGTTCGATCGGCCGTGCCCTGTTCGACACGCCGGCCTCCCGCAGCACGCTCTTCGCCTGACGCGCGCACATTCTCGCGACACGTATGCGCCATGTAGTCGCCACACAAGCCACGCTTTTGCCTTGCAACCGTCACGCAGCGACCTACGCTCAGAAGTTCGGGAAAGGACTCGGCTGCCGTGAATGCGACGTGGTTCAACACTCTGAACGCCCTGGGCATCACCATCTTGTTGCTGTGGGAGCTGCGATCCTCCGTTTTTCGGAGGGTGCTGCGCGACCCCAAGCGTATGCGGCGTAACCTGGCTTTCCTCGCGCTCAATGTGAGCGTGGCGCTCGTGCTGCATCAGTCGACATCGCTGCTCGCGTCGAGCCTGCCGCGGCTGCAGTGGACCGCGCCGCTGTGGCTGCAGCTGCCGCTGGTGTTCCTGCTGACCGAGTTGATGAACTGGGCGCTGCACAAGGCCAAGCACGAGTACGACTTCCTGTGGCGCCTGCACTGTCAGCATCACCGCGAGGATCACTACAGCCCGTGGCTCATCACCCACACCTACGGGCCGGAGGTGCTCGTGTCCGGCACGGTCATGGCTGCGATGATCCTCGGGCTCGGCTTCTCGAAGCTGGCGCTCGACTGCTACCTGCTGTTCTACTCGCTCGTGAACTTGTATCAGCACTCCGGTCTGCCGCACTCACTCGGCGCGCTCGATCGGCTGATCATCAACCCTGCGTTCCATCGCCAGCACCACTCCGGTGCGCAGGTGAACTTCGGTAGCACCCTGACTGTTTGGGACTGGGTGTTTCGCAGCGCGCGCTGGCCGAGCTCGCGCCGCGACCTGCCGAACCCGCCGCCGCTCCACTCGCAGCCCGAGCCGTTCGGTTTCATCGCCGAGATGCTGTATCCGCTGCGCCCGAGCCGCTGGGTGAGCTCTCGCGTCGACTGAAGCGCGTCTCAGGTGCCTTCGCCCAGCAACGTCTGCAGCGCACCCGCGACGTTGCTCGCGATGCGCTCGTGGCCTTCGGGCGTGGGATGAATGCCGTCCGGCAGGTTCAGCTCGCTGCGACCGGCGACGCCTCGCATGAAAAATGGCACGAACGCGACGTCGAGATCCTTCGCGATGCGCGGGTACAGGCCGTCGAAGTCGCTCACGTAGTCCGAGCCGTAGCTGGGCGGCAAGCGCACGCCCAAGAGCAGCACCTTCGCGCCCGCGGCCTGCACCTTCCCGATGATCGCGCGCAGGTTGGCCTCTGCGGTCGCGACCGGCACGCCGCGCATGCCATCGTTCGCTCCGAGCTCGATCACCACGACGCGCGGTGCTTGCTTCAGCAACCAGTCCACGCGCGCGAGGCCACCGGACGTCGTGTCGCCGCTCATGCCGGCATTCACGAGCGTGAACGCGACGCCATTCGCCGCGAGCTGACGCTGGATCACGGCGGGAAACGCTTGCTCTGCCGCGAGGTGTAGGCCGGCCGCGACGCTGTCACCGAGGAACGCGACCTTCGGTAGGCCGAGCTTCGGCTGCGGCGCCAAGACCGCGCTCGGCTCTGTCTGTACTGCCTGCGCCTCCACCTCGATCGGTTGCGCGGGCCCGTCGCACGCTGTCGTTGTCAGCAAGGCGAGGCCGAGACACGCTGCGCACCGCCCGCTGCGCTGCCGAGCCGTCGCGCGCGTGTCACGCTGGGGCCGCCGTGCTACTGCAGGGTTGGCCACGCCCCGCGCCGCTTGCCACAATCTTCGCTGCTCCACGATTTTCACCACGCTGTGCTTCATGCCCGATAGCTCTCCCAGGACTGCCCCGCCCAGCCTCGAATGCCGCGGGCTCTCTCGTCAGCTGCGCTCTGGCAATCTAGCGCTCACCGTGCTCGATGGCATCGACTTGTGCATCGCGCAAGGCGAGGTCGTGGCCGTGGTCGGTGCGTCGGGCAGCGGCAAGTCCACCTTGCTCGGCTTGCTCGCGGGGCTCGACCGTCCGAGCGCGGGCCAGGTGTTCGTGCTGGGTCGGGAGATCACGGCGCTCGATGAAGATCAGCTGGCGCTCCTGCGCCGCGACGCCATCGGCTTCGTGTTCCAGTCGTTTCAGCTGCTGCCCAACCTGACCGCGCGCGAGAACGTGCTCCTGCCGCTCGAGCTCACGCGCGCGAAGTCCGCCGCTGAGCGCTGCGACGAGCTCTTGGCGCGCGTCGGGCTCGAGGCCCGCGGACACCACTATCCGTCGCAGCTTTCGGGCGGCGAGCAGCAGCGCGTGGCGCTGGCGCGCGCGTTCGCCCCGCGCCCGCGCATCCTGCTCGCGGACGAGCCCACGGGCAACCTCGACGCGGACACCGGCGAACGCGTGTTGTCGCTGATGCTATCGCTGCGCGAAGACGCGGACAGCACGTTGCTCCTGGTCACGCACGATCCCCGCGTGGCCGAGCGCGCCGATCGCGTGCTGACCCTGGAGCGGGGGCGCGTCGTCGCGGAGCGGGTCTCGTGAGCCCCGGCTTCTACGCGCGCATGCTGGCGCGGGAGAGCCGCGCCGCGCGCGGACGCTTCGCGTTCTTCACGGCGTGCATCGCCGTCGGCGTGGCGGTGGTCGTGGGGGTGGCCGCCCTGTCCGAGCACATCGATCGCGGTCTGTCCGCGCACTCGCGCGAGCTGCTCGGCGGTGATCTCGCGGTCGAGGCACGCAGTCCGTTGCCCGACGTGTTGCCGCTGCTGCCCGCGCCGCTGCGAGCGGCGCAGCCGAGGCACGTCGAGCTGTGCGTGTTGTCGAGCGTGGTGCGCAGCGCGAGCGGTCACAGCCGGCTCGCGGAGCTGAAGGCGATCGCGGGCGTCTCGGACTTTCCGCTCGCGGGCGTGCTGGAGACCACGCCTGCGCGGCCGCTGCCCGAGCTGCTCCTGGACGACAGCGTGCTCGTGGCACGCGCGTTCCTGGACGCGGGCGAGCTGAAGCCCGGCGACACCTTGTTCGTGGGCGGTCAGCCGTTCCGCGTGGCCGGCGTCATCGAGCGTGAGCCCGATCCGCTCGGCGCGTCGTTCGTGTTCGGTCCGCGCGTGCTGATGACACGCGCGGGGCTCGAGCGCACGCAGCTGCTCGCGCTGGGCCACCGCGTGCGCTATCGCAGCTTGTGGCGCTTCGGGCCAGGCCTGTCGCTCTCGCAGCTGACGGCGGCGCAGTCAGCGCTCGAGTCCAAGCTGCCGGGCGGCGGCAGCTACGTGCGCGTGGAGACGCACGCGCAGGCGCAGCCCGCACTGCGCGAGACGCTCGAGCGCGCGCGGAACTACCTCGCCTTGCTCGCGCTGCTCACGTTGCTGATCGCGGGTGCCGGCGTCGCCCAGATCGTCGCCACGTGGCTGGTGCAGGTCACACCGCAGACCGCGATCCTGCGCTGTCTGGGCCTCCGCCCGCGCGAGGTGCTGCGCCTGTATGCAGCGCAGATCCTCGGCCTCGCCGCTCTGGGCAGCGCACTCGGTGCGGGGCTCGGTGCGCTCGCGCCGCGACTTTTGGGCCGGGTGTATCCGGAGCTCGCTGGTGAGCTGCACGTGCCGTGGCTAGCAATGGCACGCGGCGTCGGGCTCGGGCTCGCGCTCTCGCTCCTCTTCAGCCTGCCGGTGCTGATCTCCGTGTGGAAGATCTCGCCCTCGCGCGTGCTGCGCAGCGACGCCGAGCCGCTGCCGGTGCCGCTCGCGCTGCGGGCGCTCAGCTTCGCCGCGCTGCTCGCCGGTATCCTGGGGGCCGCCTACTTCCAGACCGAGAGCCTGCCGCGTGCTGCCGCTTTCAGCTGCGCGGTCGCGGGTATCGCCGCGCTGCTCTGGGGCGGCGCGCGAGGCCTCCTGTGGGCGCTCGGCCGCGTGCCGCGAGCGCGTGTGCCGGTGCTCGCCTGGCACGGCGCCGCCGCGCTGCTGCGGCCGGGCTCGGGCCTCGTGGTGAGCTGCGTCGCGCTTGGCCTGGGCAACCTGGTGGTGCTCAGCATCGCGCTCCTGTCGGGGCTGATGGCGCGCGAGCTGTCTCAAGCGCTGCCACCGGACGCGCCGAGCATGTTCATGCTCGACATCCAGCGCACGCAGTGGCCAGACGTGGAGCGGCTCGCCGCCGCTGCGCAGGCCAGCAAGGTGGAGCACGCGAGCGTGACGATGGCGCGGCTCGCGAGCGTGGACGGGCGCTCGGTCGAGCAGCTCGTGCGCGAGCGCGCGGCGACCAAGAGCGATCAGGATCGCGAGCGCTGGGTGCTTACGCGCGAGCAGCGCATCACCAGCACGCGTACCTTGCCGGAGAGCAATCGCCTCATCGAGGGCCGGCTGTGGAGCATGCCGGACGTGAACGAGATGAGCGTGGAGCGCGAGTTCGCGCGCGATCTGGGCGTGCGCATCGGCAGCCGGCTGACCTTCGACGTGCAAGGTGTGCCCGTGCCGTTCGTGGTGAGCAGCCTGCGCCAGGTGGAATGGCGCAGCTTCTCGGTGAACTTCTTCCTGGTCGCGGAGCCAGGCGTGCTGGATGACGCGCCGCAGTTCATGCTCGGCGCAGTGCGCGTGCCGGCGCACGCGGAGCAGGGCCTGCAGGATGGGCTCGCGCAGCTGCACCCGAACATCACGGTGGTACGCGTGCGCGAAATCCTGGAGCGAGCGTCGGGCCTCGTGGCGCAGCTGGGGATCGGGTTGCGCTACATGGGCGTCTTCGGCGTGCTCGTGGGCGTGATCATGTTGGCCGGCGCCGTGGCTGCGAGCCAGCTGCGGCGCGCGCGTGAAGTCGCGCTGTGGAAGACCTTGGGGCTCACGCGCGCGCAGATCGTGGGCATGTTCGCCGTGGAGTACGGGCTCCTCGGCGCCGTCTCGGGCCTGATCAGCGCGACGTCGGCGTTTGCGCTCACGGCCGTGTTTGCACGGCAGGTGCTCGCGCTCAGCGCGCTGCCGTCGGTCGTCACGTGTGTGCTCGGCGTGCTCGCGCTGTGTGCGCTGTCGGTGCTCGCGGGGCTCATCGCGAGCGCGCGCGCGCTGCGCAGCTCACCGCTCGAGGTGCTGCGCGATCCGGTGTGAGCGTCAGGCGAGGCTCGCCAGCACGCGCTCGCGCAGCCAGCGATTGCCGGGATCTTGATCGACGTTGGCGTGCCAGTAAAGAAAGCTCTCGAAGCTCTGAACCGGAGCGGGGAAGGGCAGGAGCTGGTTTTGCGTGTGCTGATTGATCAGCGTCGCGTGCCGCTCGGGAACGGTCAGCAGCAGCTCCGAGCGGCTGACCAGCTCGTTCGCCGTGCTGTGCTGCTGACAGCGGACGCGCACGCGCCGGCGCTTGCCGAGCTTCAGCAGCGCGGCGTCTTCGAAGCCGCCGCCGCGGCGCCGGCCGGTGACCTGCACGTGCTCCGCGGCGAGGTACTGCTCGAGGGACAGCGCGCCCTCGATCTGCGCGTGCCCGCGCTGCGCCAGCACCACGAGAGCCGAGCCGTGCAGGCGCTGGCGCTGCACCTCCGCCGACAGCGGCAGCGCGATGTCGATGGCCAGGTCGAGCTCGCCGCTCTGTAGATCTTCCTCCAGATCGCGGCGCTCGATGCGCACGGCGGCGATGTCGATGCCCGGCAGCTCCGCTTGCAGCTGCACGAGCTGCGGCAGGAGCAGGAGCTCCATCGAGTCGCGCAGCGCGATCCGGAACTGGCGTGCGTCGCGCGCCGGATCGAACTGCAGCGAGCCTTGCAGCAGCTGCTCCAGGTTGCCGAGCGAGCTGCTGATGGTGTTCGCGAGCGCGCGCGCTCGCGGCGTGGGCACCATGGCGTTGCCCTGGCGCTCGAACAGTGGGTCGCCGAGCAGCTCGCGCAGCCGCCCGAGCGCGTGGCTCACGGCCGGCTGCGACAGGTGCAGCCGCTTGCTGGCGGCCGTGATGCCGCCCTCGCGGTAGATCGCGTCGAATACCGTAAACAGGTTCAGGTCGATTCGAGACACGTGCATCGCTGGCCCTCGCGCGGCAGTGTCGCTCAGCTCGGGGCCGACTGCGATATGCAAGCTGTGCATGTGCGGGGATGCAAAGCTTGCATTGGGCATGCGGCCTCGTGCGGACCATGTTGCTCGGCAGTCGAACCTGGAGAGCCAACGATGGATCTGACACTTGCTGAGCGAGTCGCGCGCTTCTGCGCCGAGCACATCGAGCCCGCGCGCGGCGCGTACCTGGAAGAGGCGCTGTCGAACCGGCGGCAGGGCCAGGCGTTTCGCGCGCTCGAGCTGATCGAGCGGCTCAAGCCGCGCGCGCGGGAGGCCGGGCTGTGGAACCTGTTTCTGCCGCGCTTGCCGTCGGCGCCGGAGCGCCTGAGCAACGAGGAGTACGCGCCGCTGTGCGAGATCATGGGGCGCGTGCACTGGGCGTCGGAGGTGTTCAATTGCTCCGCGCCGGACACCGGCAACATGGAGGTGCTCGAGCGCTACGGCGGCGCGCAGCAGAAGGCGCGCTGGCTCGAGCCGCTTCTGGCAGGCGAGATCCGCTCGGCGTACCTGATGACCGAGCCGCAGGTGGCATCGTCCGACGCGCGCAACATCGAGTGCTCGATGCGGCGCGAGGGGGACACGTACGTGGTCAACGGGCGCAAGTGGTGGGCGACGGGCGCGCACGATCCGCGCTGCCGTCTGTACATCGTGATGGGCAAGACCGATCCGAACGCGGCGCCGTACGAGCAGCAGACGATGCTGCTCGTGCCCGCGGATGCGCCCGGCGTGCGCGTGCTACGCGATCTCACGGTGTTCGGCTACGACGACGCTCCGAACGGTCACGCGGAGGTGGTGCTCGAAGACGTGCGCGTCGGGCTCGACGCGGTGGTGCTCGGAGAAGGGCGGGGCTTCGAGATCGCGCAGGGGCGGCTCGGCCCGGGGCGCGTGCACCACTGCATGCGCTCGATCGGCGCGGCCGAGCTGGCGCTCGAGCTGATGTGCAAGAGGCTGAAGGGGCGCGTCGCGTTCGGCAAGCCGCTTTCGGAGCAGTCCGTGTGGCACGAGCGCATCGCGGAGGCGCGCTGTCGCATCGATCAGGCGCGTCAGCTCGTGCTGCAGTGTGCGCGTGCGATGGATGAGCACGGCAACAAAGTAGCGCGCAAGCAGATCGCGATGATCAAGGTGGTCGTACCCAACATGGCGCTGCAGGTGATCGACTGGGCGATCCAGGCGCACGGCGGCGCCGGGTTGTCCCAGGATTTCGAGCTGGCGCAGATGTTCGCGGCGCAGCGCATCTTGCGCCTGGCAGACGGTCCGGACGAAGTGCACCGCACGACGATCGCCAAGCTGGAGCTCGCGAGCCACTCCTGACAGGTGGACGACATTTCGGTAACTTGATGGGGCAGCTTGCATCCGCTATCAACCCGGCATGTCGCGCGGATGGATGCTGTTGGCCGCTGTCGTCGCCGTGGCGGCGATGTGGATCGTCGCGGTGCGGCCGGCCCTGGAGAGCCAGCTCGAGGGGCCGGAGCCGGCGGAGCCGAGCCCGCCCCCCATGCAGGCTCCGCCGCCGACAGCGGCAAAGCCGGTGCCGCCCGTGCTGCAGCCCGCGGCGGCGCCGGCCGAGCCCGAGCCGGCGCCTGCGGAGCCCCCGGCGGAGCCGCAGCCGTCGGCGGCATACAAGCCGCTGTGGTCCGACATGATCAAGGGCGATCAGGGCCCCGTCGCGGAGTACCGCAAGCGCTACGAGAGCGAGGCGCGAGACGATGACGCCACGCGCTTCGAGTCACATGTGCAGAGCGCGTTCGAGCGCGCGAAGGCGCTCGACATGCTGCAGGCCGTGTCCTGCCACAAGAACATCTGCAAGCTGACGTTGCGCTGGTCGGACGCGCGCACGAGCGACTACATCAAGTCGCTCGGCTGGATCGGCCTCGGCGGCAACTCGAACCCGAACCGCATGGGCTTCGAGATGCCGCTCGCCCTCTCGCCCGCAGGCGAAAAAGACAAAGACGGCGTGCGTCCCGTGGAGCTGTTTCTCGTCCGGCGGAACTGAGAGGGCTCAGCGCGCGCGGATGGTCGTTGCCGCCGCGTGCGCCGTCAGGCCTTCGCGCGTGGCGAAGTCCGAGACTCCGCCGCCGTCCGCTGCGAGCGAGGCCGCGTCGTATTCGATGAGGCTGCTGGCCTTGAGGAAGTCGTTCGCCGACAGCGGGCCAAAGAACTTGGCCGTGCCTCCGGTGGGCAACACGTGGGAGGGCCCGGCGAAGTAGTCGCCCAGCGGCACGGGGGTGTGCGCGCCGACGAAGATCGCGCCCGCGTGCCGGATGCGCTTCACGCAGGCGGCGTCGTCTGCGGTCATGATCTGCAGGTGCTCGGCCGCGATCTCGCTCGCCAGATCGCAGGCCGCCTCGAGGCTCGGCGTGACGACCGCCGCGCTGTAGCGCTCGATCGAGCTGCGCGCCGCTTCGCCGCGGGACAGGCGCGCGAGCTGGGCGTCCACCTCGGCTGCGACGGCCTTCGCGAGCACGAGCGACGGCGTCACGAGCACGGCCGAGCCGGGATCGTGCTCGGCCTGGGCCAACATGTCTGCCGCAACCCAGGCCGGGGGTGCGGTGTCGTCGGCGACCAGCACCACCTCGCTCGGCCCTGCCACGGAGTCGATGCCCACGCGCCCGAACAGCTGGCGCTTCGCCTCCGCAAGGAACGCGTTGCCCGGACCCACCACCTTGTGCACGGGGCGAATCGTGGCCGTGCCGTAGGCCATGGCGGCGACAGCGACCGCGCCACCCAGCTGCAGCACCTCGCGGATGCCCAGCTCTCCCGCCAGCGCGAGCGCCATGTCGCTGATGCGACCGCCCGTCGGGGGCGAGGCCATCACGATCTCGCGCACGCCCGCGACCTGCGCGGGCACGACAGTCATCAGCACCGTGGATGGATAGAGCGCGCGCCCGCCGGGGACGTACACCCCGACGCGGTCGATCGGCGTGTAGCGCACGCCGAGCTTGCGACCTCCGCGCAGGAGCGGCTCCGGATCGCGCAGCTTGATGTGCTCCTGATATTCGCGAATGTTCGCGATCACGCGCCGCATGAGGCTCAAGAACCCGGGATCCGCCTCACGCTGGGCGCGAGCGATCTCGGCCTCCGGCACGCGGATGGTGTCCGGCGTGATGTGCGCGCGGTCGAGCTGCGCGGTGAGGCGGGCGGCGGCCTCGTCGCCCTCGCGCTCCACCTGCGCCAGGATCCCGCGCACGATGGCCGGGACGTCGAGGTCGGTCTTCTCCGCGCTGGCCAGCAGCCCACCGCTGCGCAAGATGGTGAGCAGCTCCGTGACCTGAGTCTCGTACTGCGAGCTGCCGGTGGCGATGATGCGGAGAGTGGTCATGGCTGGCGCGGAGACTAGCAGCTTCGGTGGGGGCTGCAGCCCTCCCGAGCAAACCGCAAGCCCAAGCCCGAGCCCAAGCCCGAGCCCGAGCCCGAGCCCGATTCCAAGTCGCTGCGCTGTCCGCCCGATCAAGGCGCGACGTGCACCGGAACAAGCCGGCGTCTGCGATCCCGGAGCCGGGCTCGGACTCGGGCTCGGGCTCGGGCTCGGACTCGGGCTCGGGCTCGGAAGGTGGTGGGAGCCCCGTTGCCGCTGGTTACGGGCGGGGGAGTTTGTTTATCGCTTCGGCCAGGGCTTGTTGCGCCGCGGCCGCCAGCGCCTGGGTCAGCTCGAACGCTGGGCGTTCTTCCGCGAGTGCGTAGGCTTGGCCGGCCCACAGGTTGAAGTCGTCCGCCGCGCCCGCCGCACGGGCTGCCGCGCGCAGCGGCGCCGTGAGGTTGTGCAGCTCCGGGTAGGCGCTCGGCGCGTCCGCGCCGTGACGGCGCATGAACGCGTTCACGATGCCGCGCGCTCGGCGACCGGTGAACGCACGCGTCAGCTGCGTGGGCGCGTGGCGCGTGGGGTCGGCGAGGAGCGCGCGCTGCGCCGCCGTGGTGCCCGCTTCGGGGCAGCGCATATACGCGGTGCCCAGCTGAGCCGCGCGCGCACCGCCCACGAGCACGGCCGCGATGCCCGGGCCATCGGCGATGCCGCCTGCAGCTACCAGCGGCAGCGTGCAAGCGCGTGCCGCGAGCCGCACGAACGCGAGCAGGCCCAGCTCGCCCGCCCCGTCGCGATCCTCGAACGAGCCGCGGTGACCGCCGGCCTCGACGCCTTGCAGCACGAGCGCATCTGCGCCGGCCGCCGCGGCCTGCGCGACCTCGTCCAGATCGGTGACGGTCACCCAGGCGGCGCAGCCATGCGCGTGCAGCTGGTCGAGCACGGCGCGGCTCGGACAGCCGAACGTGAAAGACACCACGGGCACGCGCTCGGCGATCGCCAGCGCCAGCTTCGCCTCGAACGCGTCATCATCGTGGCGAGGCTCGCCGAGCTGCACGCCGTAGCCTGCCGCTTCCGGCTGCAGCGCGGCAGCGTAGCGCGCCACCCCGGCGGCGTCCGCGGTCGCCGGCCCCGGCAGAAACAAGTTCAGCCCGAACTGACTCACGGACCAGGCCCGCAGCTGCTGGATCTCGGCGCGCACGGCGTCCGGCGTCTTGTAGCCGGCCGCCAAAAACCCGAAGCCGCCCGCGCGCGCGACAGCCGCGGCCAGCTGCGGCGTCGACGGACCACCCGCGAGCGGCGCTTGCACGATCGGCAGCGCGATATCCGGGAAGCCCAGCATCGCTCAGAACTTTGCGAGGAAGGGCAGGATGGCTGCGTTCACGGCTTCAGGCGCTTCCTGCTGCACCCAGTGGCCCGCTCCCGGCACGACCACCTTGCCGCGCAGATCGTCGTAATGGGCATCCATCAGCGCGAGCATGTCGCGATTCGGAATGAAGCGCAGCACGGGGTCGCTCTCGCCCGCGATGAACAGCGCGGGCTGCGTGATGCGCTGACCCTCGAGCAGCTGCAGGTCGTGCCAGTCCGTATCGACGTTGCGGTAGCGATTCAGCGGTCCGCGAAAGCCGCTGCGGCGAAACTGCTCGGCGTAGTAGGCGATGTCCTCCTCGCGCAGCCACGCCGGCAGTGGCTTCGGATCCACGAGCCCGTCCAGGAACTTGGCCGTTGCCGGGCGCTTCGCCGTGAACGCGCGCTCGCTCGCGGTGCGCGCGCCGCTCGCGCCGTAGTAGGTCTTACGCAAGGTGGCCGGGATGTCGGCCTCGAGCTCGCGCTCCGCCACGCCCGGCTCCTGAAAATAGAGCTGATAGAAGAAGCGGTCCTTGTAGATGGCCCGATACAGCTCGAGCGGCGGGCGCGACGACCGCCCGAGGTACGGCACGCTCATGCCGATCACCGCGCGCACGCGCGGCCGGTACAGGATCGACGTGGTCCACACGATCGGCGCGCCCCAGTCGTGCCCGATCAAGATCGCGGGCGCCCCGGGAGACAGCGCATCGATCACGGCGGCCACGTCCGCGGTCAGGTTGCGCATGGAATAGGCCGCGATGGGCTCCGGCTTGTCGCTACCTCCGTAGCCGCGCACGTCGATGGCCGCCACGCGGAATCCCGCAGCCACCAGCGGCCCCAGCTGGTGCCGGTACGAGTACCAGGACTCCGGCCAGCCGTGCACGAGCACGATCAGCGGTCCCTGGCCCAGCACGCGCACGCGCAGCCGGACGCCATTGCCTTCGATGAATTGAAACGCGTGGTCCGTCATGACCTCGGTGTACCACGCGGCGCTCGCACGTGACGGTGCTGCGAGGCCCGCGCCGCCTCAGGGCGGACAAGATCTGGCGGAACGAGCGTCGGGCTGCATCTTCAGCATGTCGCAGTCCTCGCTGTCCTTCGGCACACACGTGCAGCGCTGCGTGTCCGCTTCGGAGAAGAGGTAACAGCACCCCGGCTTCGGCATGACGCAGCCATCGTAGCCGGTCCCGTCATCACTGGCCTTGCACTCGCAGCCGTCCGCCGCTTGCCCGCATTTCCACGGCGTCGCGCCGCCGCCTGTGCCGGCGCTGTTGCCGCCGCCCGAGCCAGCGTCACGCGTCCAGCGGCAAAACTCGCCCTCCTGGATCGACAGAGGAGGGCACTGGCGCTTGCACGCCGCGAGCGCGGTCACGGCACAACATAGCCAGGCGAGCCACGCGCGCTGAAAGCCTGAGAGTTGGGGCATGGCCGGGTATCGACCATTGCCCCCTCCGGTTGCGCGTGCTGCGGCGATCGATGCAGATTGGCCGTCAGGCCAGGCTGGCTTGCAGCTCGATCTTCGTTCCCGCGAGCGCCTTGGATACCGGGCAGCCCTTCTTGGTCTCTTGCGCGATGCCCTCGAACTGCTCGGCGCTCACGCCGGGAACGCGAGCCTGTGTCGTGAGCGCGATACTCGTGATGCTGAAGCCCTCGCCCTCCTTGTCCAGCTGGACCTTCGCGTCCGTCTGGATCGACTGCGGCGTGAAGCCCGCCTTACCGAGCGCTGCGCTCAGCGCCATCGAAAAACAGCCCGCGAGCGCCGCGCCGATCAGCTCTTCAGGGTTACTGCCCTGCTCGCCCGCAAAGCGCGTGTTCACGCTGAACGGGACCTCCGGTACGTGCGCCGCTTTCATGATGCCGCGCCCGTCTTTGAGGGCGCCTTCCCAACGTGCGGATGCTCGGCTCGTCGACATTGTTTGTCCTCCGGTGGATGTGCTCGACAGACGTGCTCCTCTGCTCTGCGCCTGTCAACGAGGCAACTGCGCCGCACTTCTGGGGCAATTTGCGCGCGCACAGCTGAGCCGGCCGCCCACAGCGGCGTACGAGCCGATCAGCTCAGCGGCCGAGCGAGCGCGCTCCGCCGGACGGATCTTCGGCAGACAGTACCAGCTTCAGCAGTCCGGCTCGGGACTCGGCCCCCAACTTGCGGAGTAGGTTCGTGCCGTGGAACTTCACCGTGCGCGCGCTGATGCGGAGCTGACTCGCGATCTCCTTGAACTGTTGACCGCCGATCATCAGCTCGAGCACGCGCAGCTCCTGCTGCGACAGCCGCGCTGCGTGCGCGATGCGCTGCAGCCGATCGCGGCACAGCAGACACAGGACCCGAGCGCTCACACGCAACAAGCTCAGCTCGGCCCATGCCGATCCCAGCGTCGCCTGCACTGCCTGGTAGCAACCTTCGGGGCTGTCGAGGGTCGTCCAGCCGAGCTCCGGGTGACCGTCTCCGAACACTGGACAACGCGTGCAGGGCGCAGTGCGGCCTTGCAGATATTGCCAACACGGCTGACTGGTATACTGCATGCGCGTGACGGGCGCGCCGTTGGCGTGTACGCGCAGCAAGCGCCCGCGCTTGGCCGCCGGTATCAGCTGCACCCGATACACGACGAGCTCGACGTCTGCGACGGACGGCAGGCCCCCGCGGCCCCCTTGCTTCGCTGCCATGGGCGGCGACTCTAGTGGAGCACGCCGCGCTCCGAAACCGCGCCGCATTTTACCCACGACAGGCGCACTTGTCTGACAGTCCGTTAGTTGGTCGAGCCACCTGTCCATTGGGACAGGCGCGCAAATCACATAACAGTGTTACTACTAACCTGACAGCGGACGCTCCAGCTGTTTGTAGTGGGCCACGCGCGCATCGAAGCCCATCGAGCGCGACTCGGAAGCGTCCAGTGCCGGACCTCAAGCAGGTGTACGGCTCGGCTGACACGGGCGTACGTGACGCAGTGAAGCGTGAGCGGTAGCAGCGGCGTAGGACGTCTGGACGCAGCCCCGACTGCGTGCAGCGTTCGCAATCCATGCGGTCGCACCGTGACTGCGGTGTGCGGAGGGGCGGAACGGATGCAAGAGCTGGGCTGGCCGGTGAATCGCATGCAAGCAGTACTCGTGGCTGACGACGACGCCGTCATGCGAGGGATCATCGAGCGCACCTTGCGCCGCGCCGGCTACCGCGTCCTCGCCGCCGAGGACGGCGACGCGGCGCTGGCCTGCTTCCGCGCCCGCGGCTCCGCCATCCACCTGCTGCTGACGGACATCACGATGCCGGGACTGTGCGGAGACGAGCTGGCCTCGCGGGTGCGCGAGAGCCCAGCTGCCCCGCCGGTGATCTACATGTCAGGTCGCAGTCGGACGGAGCTGATCGAAGAGAGGCGACTGACGTCGTCTGACGTGTACTTACAAAAGCCTTTCACTCGCGCGTGTTTGTTACGCGAGATTCAGGCGCAGCTGGACGCTGCACTGACGCGCCGCAGACCGTCTCAGCGCGTGGCTGTCTCGAGCGCGATCCCGAGCGCCAGGAACAAGTAGCCTTCGAGCCCTCCGCGACCTGGGTACACGCCAATCTCCAGATCGTACGCGAAGCCGAGGAACGGCGCGCTCTTGAGCAAGCCGCCCAGCGTGCCTTGCATGCCGAGGCGGGCACCGAGCGCCTGCGTGAAGATGCGGCGGCCGTCGGCGGTGCGCTCGGGATCCAACTGCACGGCAGAGGGCAACGTCAGCAGGAGGTCGCCGTAGTAGCGGCGAAAGCCCTGTTCGTGCCGGCCGGTGACGCGCGCAGGGATGTTCCAATAGTTCGTGTAGCTGTAGCCGAGGTGCGCGATCGGGAGGCGATTTTCGGTGATGGCGTCGGCGTCCGGTCGCGCGCGCTGCAGTAGCTGGGTGTACGCCGCTCCCAGCCGCAGCGAGTGCGCGCTGCGCATGACGGCTTGCAAGGTGGGGTCGACGTCGCGCGGCACCGCGAGCCCGGTGCGCATGCGCTCGCTGGCCGGGACCTCCAGGTCGTGGTCGCTGCCGACGCCGCCGCCGATGGCTGCAGTGTCGGCCGCGTACACCGTGCCGTACAGCGGCCGTTGCTCCACCCGCTGCGACAGGTGTAGGCTGAGCCCGGCGCGCAGCGCGTAGCTGTGCAGCTCGCTTCCGTGGTTGGCGTTGAGCCAGGCCACGCGACCGTCGACGGCGATCTCGGCAAACGACAGCGGCGCATATTCGATGCGCAGGGCCGAGCCGAACCAGCTCTGCGTGACTGCGGCCTGGAACGCGAGCGGCGAGAGCGCGACGCGCAGGTCGATGCTGGACTGGGCCGCGGCATCGTCGTCATCGGCCCGTGCCCGCAGTGCTGGCGCGAGCGCGATCGAGAGCGCGCACAGCAGCGCGACGCGCGCCTTGCCGGTGTTCAATGGGCCACGCGCGCGACGTGTGCGCGCGCGCTCGGGTTGCTGCTGGCGCGCCGGTACGCGGCGGGCGTCTGCCCCGTCCAGCGGCGAAAGGCGCGCGCGAAGTTGGGCAGCGTGGAATAGCCGAGCCGCTCCGTGATCTCGACCAGCGACAGCTGCGAGGAGCACAGCAAGAGCCGCGCGCGCTGACAGCGCTCCTCTTCCAGTAGCTCCGTGAAGCTGACGCCCTGTGCGGCGAGCCGGCGCTTGAGCGTGCGCGCGGACAGTCGCAAGCGCGCGGCCACGTCTTCCAGCGTGCTCACGTCGTCGGGGCGCGAGAGCAGGCTGCGCACGCGCTCCACGATGCCGCCATCCAAGCCCAGCTCGCGCAGCGCGCGCTCGCACTGCTCGCGCGCCAGGCGCATGCCCGCACGGTCGGGCGCGACGAGCGGCAGGTCGAGGTACTTGACGTCGAACACGAGCTGCGTGACCGGCGCATCGAAGCGCACGTGCCGCAGCAGCTCCGGAAAACGGTCGGCGTACGCCGGGCGCGGGATGGCCAGCTGCGCTTCTCCGGGGACGTCGCGCCCGGTGAGCGCCTTGCCCATCTGATCGAGCCCGAGCACCAGCGCGAACACCGCGACGTCGCGGTTCGGGCCCGGATCGTAGAGCTCCTCGATGCGCAGCGCGGCCAGGCCATCTTCTACGCGCAGACTGAGTCGGATCGCCGTGCTGATCGTGGGTGAAAAGCGCTCCGCGAGCTCCAGCACCTCGCGCATGGTCGAGGCGCTCATCGCGGCGAACCCGAGAAAACCGTACATCGAGATGCGGCGCCGCAGCCCCATGAAGATGCCGAGCGCCGGCTCTCCGGTCAGCTGCCGGGCGCGCGTGATGAGCGCGTCGTACACGCGCATGGGTACGCGGGCGTGCGGTTCTTCCAGCGCGCCAGCCTGCAGGCCGCTGCCCTGCAGCAGCTCCGCTGGCTCGATCTGCCAGTGCTCGAGCAGCGAGATGAGCGACAGCACCTGGGAGCCCGGCGCGGTGGGCTCGACGTCGAACGTTTCGCTGGGTCTTCCGGAGTCCACCGCGGAAGAGCTTGCTCAGAAGGCGCAGCGCTCGCAAGGCGCGCGGGACAGTTGGCGATTTTTGCATGCCGGCGCGCGGTATAGCGCACCCGCAGCTCTCGCCGAAAGCGCCCGTCGCTGGCGGGTTTGGTTAGTGCCCGGGACGCTGGCCCCAAGTGGACCACAAATGGCACTCGACCAGCTGCCGCAGCGAGGCGCTGGCGGACATCGTCGCTGGGCTCGCTCGGCGCGCTGGCCTGCTCTCGTGGTGGCCGCTCGCGGGCGGCTGCAGGTCGATCATGAACCAGACCACTCGCTCATCCGTATTTGGTGCGCTGCTCGCCATCGCGTGCGCGTGCGGCGGCGACTCCGCGCCCGCCTCGTCCAGCTCCGTACCCTCCAAGTCTGCGGGGACGCCTGCAGCTAGCAGCGGCGGGGCCGGCGCATCCTCTGCGCCACCGACTTCTGCCGCCGCCGTGAGCGGCGCCGCGGGAGGCGGCGCCAACACGGGCTCAGCCGCGAGCGCCGGGCCCCGGCCGGCGGCCGGCGCGGCCGGTGGCGGCGGGGGCGCGGGGGCGATCGCGGGCGCAGCAGCGGGTGCGTCTGCAGCCGCGGGTAGCGGCGTGAGCCTGAGCGGGGGCGCAGGGGCGATGGCGGGCGCAGCGGCGGGTGCGTCCGCAGCTGGTGGCGGCGGAGGTGCGCCCGCGGGCGCCGGCGCATCGGGCGGCCCTGCCTCTCAGGGCGGCGCGAGCGCGTTCCCCAAGGTGAGCGACTTCGGCGCCGACGGTCCATTCAAGGCCATGACCATGGACGGCTCGGGACCCAACATGGGCTACACCATCTACTATCCGGACGCGCTGGCCCCAGGCGGCGCGAAGAATCCGATCGTGGCCTGGATGAGCGGCGGCGGCACGAATCCGGCGCTGTATCCGCTCCTGCCGCTGCTCGCGACGCACGGCTTCGTGGTCGTCGCGTCCAACACGATCCCGGGCATCGGCGCGGAGGTCGAGCTCGGCAAGGAGATGACCGCTGGCATCGACTGGGCGATCGCCGAGAACGGCCGCGCTGGCAGCGTGTTCTTCGGCAAGCTCGACACGAGCAAGATCGCCGCCACCGGCTACTCGATGGGCAGCCTGGCCACGTTCACGATCGCGAGCGATCCACGCCTCACGACGACCTTACACATCTCGGGCGGCAACATGGCGCCGGAGCGCGTCAATAACCTGCGCGCGCCGGCCGCGTTTCTGTGCGGCACCCCGGGCGATGCGTCGTGCAACATCTTGAGCGAACAGTGCGACATCGCCGCCGTGAACTGCGACATGGACTTCAAGGGTGCACAGACGCCCGTGTTTTACGGCAATTTCAAAGGCGGACACCTCGGCATCCTCACACCTCCGCTGCAGCAACAGATCCAGAAGGAAGCCGTCGCCTGGCTGCGTTGGCAGCTGATGAGCGACCCTGAGCTCGAGAGTCGATTCGTCGGCGCGCAGTGTGGTTTGTGTAAGGACAGTGCATGGAAAGTGCAGCAGAAGAACTTGCAGTGACGCTGCGCGTGCGTGCTGATCCGTTGTGTCCTGGCACGTTGTGGCACACGCCAGGACGCGAGCGTCCTGCATCTCGCCCCTGCGCTCTGGCATGTGCCTTGCTCGATGTCGCGCCCAGCAACGAGCAATTGTTGGGGGACAAAGCGCGATGGGAAGTAAGGCGGAAATCCCGCCGTGGGGTTTCGACCTCACGGGCATGGACAAGCGAGTCGATCCGGGCAGCTCGCTGTATGCGTACGCGAATGGAGGCTGGCTGGCGGGCCACGAGATACCGAGAGATCGCGCGTACTGGGGCACGTTCGCGCTGCTGCGCGAGCGCACGGAGCAGCGCATCCTCGAGCTGATCGCGGACTCGTCGGACCATGAGGCTGACGGCGGCAGCGCCGTCCAGGTCCGAGACTTCTACGACGCGTTCTGCGCGGTCGACGCGATCGAGGCCGCCGGGCTCGAGCCGCTGCGCCACGGGCTCTTGCGTATCGAGGCTGCGCGCGGCCACGAGGACATCGCCGCGCTGCTCTGCGACGCCAGCCTCGGTGCGCTGAGCCCGCTGCGCTTGCAGATCGTGCTCGACGACAAGGACCCGGATCGCTACTGCGTGCTCCTCGGCCAATCCGGCCTGGGGCTGCCGGATCGCGAGACGTACTTGAGCTCTGCCACGGTGCCCGCCCGCCTGCGCGCGGCTTACGCAGAGCACATCACACGCTTGCTCGAGCGCGTGGGCGCGCGCGACGCGGCTGCGAACGCGCGTGCGATCTTGCGGCTCGAGACGCGCATCGCCGAGCTGCACTGGCCCGCCGCGCAGCGCCGCGAGCGCGCGCTGACCTACAACCCGCGCAGCCGTGCCGCGCTCGAGGCGAGCGTCAGCAGCTTTCCGTGGCAAGCATTCCTGCGCGGCGCCGGCTTGTCGGGGCAGGGCTCCTTCGTGCTAGCAGAGCTCGATGCCGTGCTTGCGCTCGCGTGCCTGTTCCGCGAGGTGCCGGTGGCCGTGTGGGCGCAATATCTCGCGTACCATCACGTCGTCGCGCATGCCGAGGTGCTGCCGCGCGCCATCGAGGACGAGTGCTTTGCGTTCTACGGCCGCACGTTGAGTGGGCAGGCCGAGCCGCGCCCGCGCGCGAGCCGCGCAGTGCACGCGCTGAACCTCGCGCTCGGCGACGCGGTGGGCAAGCTGTACGTCGGGCGGTACTTTCGCGAGCCGCACAGGTCGCAGCTCCTCAGCCTGGTAGAGCGGCTGCGCGCGACGTTCGCCTCGCGACTGCGCAAGCTGCCCTGGATGTCCGAGGCCACGCGCCAGGCCGCGCAGCGCAAGCTCGCGACGTTCATACCGAAGATCGGTTTCCCCGACGCGTGGCAGGACTACTCGACGCTCGAGGTGCGGCGCGCGGATGCTTTCGGCAATGCACTGCGCGCGCGTGTCTGGAGCTGGCAGCGCGATCTGCGCCGGCTGCAGCAGCCCGCGGATCGCCGCACGTGGTTCAGGACCGCCCAGACCGTCAACGCCTCCTACAATCCGGCGTGGAACGAGATCGTGTTCCCGGCGGGACTACTCCAGCCTCCGTTTTTCGATCCGCAGGCCGACTTGGCGGTCAACTACGGCGCGATCGGAGCCGTGATCGGGCACGAGATGGGCCACGGCTTCGACGATCAGGGCGCGAAGTCGGACGAGCGCGGGGTGCTGGGCGCGTGGTGGCTGCCGGCGGATGAGCGCGCGTTTCGCAGCCTGGTCGAGCGGCTCGTGGCCCAGTACGACGCGTACGAGCCACTTCCCGGGGTGCACGTGAACGGGCAGCTTACGCTGGGCGAAAACATCGCGGATCTCGGCGGGTTGAGCCTGGCGTACGCCGCGTACCGTGCCGCTCTGGGCGGCAGGACGCCGCCGCTGCTCGACGGCTTCAGCGGCGATCAGCGCTTCTTTCTGGGCTGGGCGCAGATCTGGCGACAGCTGCGCCGCGACGAGAGCCTCCGTCAGCTGCTGCAGACGGATCCGCACAGTCCGAGCGCGCTGCGCGTGGACGGGGTCGTGCGGAACATGGATGCGTTCTACGCCGCGTTTAACGTGGGTTCGGAGGCAGCACTGTGGCTGCCGCCGGAACAGCGCGTGCGCATCTGGTGAGCCTCAGTGGCTGTCGTGCGGCTTGTCCAGCCGATCCACGACCTCGCCGAGCGCCGCAGCCAGCGCGCGGAGCTGATCGCGCGCAGAGCTGGCCTGCGCGAGCACGCGATCGGCCCAGGCCTGCGCGCGCCCGGCCTCGTAGCCGCGCTGGTAGTGATCCACCGCGACGTCGAACCAGTGCACGTGCAGCGCCTCCTCGAGCGCGAGCCACAGGGCGCGGCCGTCGCCATCGAGGCTCTCCGTGAGCCTGTGGTTGAGCTCGCAGATACGCTGCCAGCGCGCTGCGGCGGCATGGACCTGTGGCGCTGGCTGCTGCGGCGGCGGGGCGGACGCGGCGTCCGGCGCGGGCGGCGCGCCGCTCGACTGTGCCCGTGGGCCGTGTGCGCGCGCTCGAAGCTTGCGTCTTCGATAACGCGACTTGTGATCGTTCAGGAGCCCTTCGGCATTAAGCGGCGTGGTGTACGTGGCGAGCGACATCGCGATCCTCCGAGTTGCCAAAGTTGTGACTGAACGAGTGAACAGTTTCAAGCGCGCGCTTCACGCGCGCAGCGGGTCTGCCACTCGCGACGGATCGTTCATGAGCTTTGGCGGCAGAGCGGCGCGCCACGGACGCGCAAGAGCGAGGTGCAAATGATGGGGCGTGGAAGTTGGCTGGTCTTGAGCATCGGTATGGCCGCGTGCGGCGCAAACGCGGACGTCACTGCGCGCCCGGCGGCGCCTGCAGCCAGCGGCGGCAGGGTCGCCGCGGCAGGCACGGGCCCCGGCGCTGCGGGCGCGCAAGGCCCGGCCGTGCTGCCGGCGGTGGCAGGGGCAGGGGCGTCACCTGCGGCTGATAGCGGCGCCGACGCGGGCGCCGAGGAGTGCGGTCGGCAGCATTTCGATGTGCGGCGTAAGCCTGCGGACGTGCTGCTGGTGCTCGATCGCTCGGGCTCCATGGAGGACGAGGTGGACGACGACGCTGACGACTCGCCCTCCAAGTGGGACGTGGTGGTGCCGGCGCTCAAGGAGGTGATCGCGGCCACGGACAACGCGGTGGCCTGGGGTCTGAAGCTCTTTCCAGAGGGAGACGACGCCGGCGAGTGCAGCGACGAGAGCTACCCGCGCTCGATCGCCGTGCCGATCAAGCCGCAGAACGCCGCGGCCGTGAACGGGGGCATCACGGGCACCGCGCCGAAGGGCGATGGAACGCCCACCTCCGACGCCGTGGACGAGGGCGTGAAGTACCTGAACGGGCTCGGGACCAGCAGCACGAAGTACATCCTGCTCGCGACCGATGGCGCTCCGTCGTGCGCGGGCAAGGCCAAGGACTCTTCGGACGCGCGCAGCGCCGCCGTCAGCGCCGTGCAGCGCGCAGCGGACAGCGGCATACACACCTTCGTGGTCGGCATCGCAACGGACGAGGGCAGCGCGCACAAGACGCTGACCGAGCTCGCGAGCGCGGGGCAGGAGGCGCCGGCGAGCGGCTACTACCTGGCGAGCACGAAGGACGAGCTGGTGTCCGCCGTGCGCGCCATCACGGCGGCCGTGGCGAGCTGCCGCTTTCCGCTGCAGAGCCCGCCGCCGAACCCCGATCACGTAGGTGTGTTGATCGGCCCGACGCGCGTGAAGCAGGATCCATCAGGCAAAGACGGCTGGCGCTACGTGGACGCACAGCGCACCGCGATCGAGCTGTTCGGGCCGGCGTGCGAGCAGGTCAAGGCCAACGGGGTGGATGCGGTGAACGTGGTGTTCGGCTGCAAGTCCGACACGCTGTTCTGAGTCACTCGCTGCACGAGCCAGCGAAGCGGCGCAGCGAGCCCGCAGGGAACGACCACTCGGGCGTCTCGAGCGAGCCGTCCGCCGGGGCGCGGTACCAGGGGCTCGCCTGCGGGTCCTGTGGGTTCTTCAGCACGTGGATGCTCTGCGCGGGCATGTAGCTCTGCGAGATCAGGAAGCTGCGCTCGCCGCGCGCGTCTTCGGTCACGTCGAGCACCAGCACGGCGTGGCCGTAGCGGGCGCCGCGCGCTGGCTCGATGTACACGTCGCCGGGCTCGATCTGGCGCGGGTCGCGCAGCGGCGTGAGCTCGCGCGTGAGCGACGCGGTGTTGGCCAGGTTGAACACGCGGTCGAGGTAGCTGCGGAAGCCTGTCCAGCTGCTGTCGGCGGCGGCCTGCGGCGTCCACGGGGCCGCGCGGCCGGGCGGTGGCCGCTCTCCACGGCGAAAGGCAGAGTACGGCATGGCCTGGCCGCTCGCCGCGCGGAAGCAGACCGCGTCGGCGCGGCGCGTGCTCCACAGGTACTCCGCGCGCAGACGCATGACGGCATCCGCGCACTGCTGCAGGTCGCGCCGCCCGACGTCGATGTCCAGCACCGCGGCGTGCAGCGCTTGCGTCGACTTGGGCCGGCCGTCGAACAGCGCCACCTCACCGCGCCCGGCCTGCAGCGGCAAGCGGCGCAGCCACGCCCCGAAGCTACCAGCGGCGAGCGCCAAGCGCCGGAACCCGGGCGGTGGAGCCAAGCGCGCCTCGAGCGTCTGCGCCGTAGTGGCGTGCGGAAAGGCATAAGGATCCTGCCCGGAGGAATAACCCGGCGCACCCACGTCGATGAGCGCCTCAGTCCCGTCGCCACCCGGCCGCGTCGTCTGCTCGCTCACCCGGGGTGCACGGTCTGTCGCTCTGGCTTTCGGGTCAGCGCCGCCATGAGCGGCAGAGCTGCGCGCATCGCGTTCACGAGCCCCCTGCTCGCCGGGCCCCAAGAGCGCCGCCCGGCCCGCGGTCCGCAAAGCCGATTTCTCGACACCCTCTCCGAGCGCCTGCCTATCACCCAACACATCATAGTCACCGACGCGGTCCGCCTGAGGAGCCTCCGCGGAGCGCGGCCCGCGCTCCGCGACCGCGATCGCGGGCGCGGCCGTCCGAAACTTCACGTCGGGCTCGCTGCCGCGCGTCGCCGGCCCCGTGCGCGGCAGGTCGGCACCGTCGCGGGTCGCCGGCCCGGTGGGCGGCAGGTTTGCCAGGTGGTGGCTGCTGTTGGCGGCGGCGCCGCGAAAGCTCACGTCGTCCTCCTGAGGAGCCTCAGCCGCGCGCGGGCCGCGCTCCGCGAGCGCCGGGGCGCCGGTTTGGAAAGTTGCGTCGCGCTCGCCGCCATCGGCGGCCGCCTCGGTACGCGGCAGGTTGGAGCTGCGGGGCGCTGCGAGATCGGGTGGGGGGTCGTCGTTCGGTGTCGCGCGGGCGAGATGGGTTTGCGGGGCTACGCAGCCTGGTTGCAGTAGCTCCGGTCGGTACTCGAAGTGCAGGGTGTCGTAGTGGTTCCAGCGGCCGCCCCAGATGAAGCCTTCGCGCTCGAATGCCTGCACGATCTCGCGTGGCATGCGGTTGCGGTAGCGCTGCGGCGGCTCGTTGTGCGGCTCGCGCCAGCGGAAGTAGTCGCCGAGCGCCGGCGCGACGTCGAGGGCGATGCCAAATGCGTGTGCGCTCGTGCGCTCGGTGCCGGCGATGTTGCGGTAGCTCACGCTGCCCGCGAGCTGGGCGGCTTCGCGCCGCAGCGGCTCCGGCAGCTCTGCGAGCGCGCGCTCGACGGCCTGCAGCCGCGCCGCCGCGCCGTGCTTCTTCGCGATCTGCACGGACTTGCCGCCCGCCTCCGGCAGCCAGGCCACGCGCGTGAGCTGCGCGCTCACGTCGCGCGGGGTCTTGCCGTACAACGCCTGGAAGAACGCAGTGAGCCGCACGCGACCGGGCTCGAAGTGAGGCGCCGGAGCGCGCAGCTCCGCGAGCGCCGGATACCGCTGCGCCAGCATGTCCTGCAGGTCCGGCTGCTCGAGCCGTTCGGCGTACGACTTGTCTCGCCCGTCGTCGTACGTGAAGCGCTGCCCGTCGCACAGCACGAGGCTGTTTTCCTCCACCGCACACACGGCCTCCGGATACGCGCGCGCGAAGCAGCCGAGGCCCACACGCGGCTCCGGACTGCCGCCATGCGCTGCAACGGGCGCCGCCGCCCACAGCAGCAACGCCGAGAGCCAGTGAAGACTGAGCCAGCTGCGGAGCCCGCTGCAGATGTGCATGCGGCTCAGCATAGCGTGTCCGGTGCGCGCCGCAGCGCCTGATGTCGTGCTTGCCACGCCGCCATTGGCGGCGGTTGCTGTCAGCGGCGCGGGTTCTTGTACACCGAGATGATCGGTACCCCGTCGTAGAGCAGCACGTGCGCGGGCTGCACGTGACCATACGTAGTCCAGATCTGGTGATCGACCTCGGCGAAGTGCTTCTCGTGATGCACGAGCGCGTAGTCTGCGCGCGCGATGTCACCGGTCGCGCGGAAGCTCGGCGGCAGGTGACCGTCGCGGATCAACATGTCGAACGCCCAGTAGATCGTGTCGCACACGTACAGCTGGCCGCCGTTCGGCAGCACCTCGCGCAGGTACGGCACCAGGCTGCGCGTGGTGAAGCCCCAGAACTGGCGGTTCATGCCCTTCTCCGCCGCGCCCGGCACGCCGCCCGCGATGGCGGTGTAGTGGGAGAGCGCAAACGGATGACTGTGCGCCGTCTCGACCGCCGCGGGCGCCAAGAGCCACGCAGCGAGCGCCAACGTGAGACCCTGCGAGAGTCTCCGGGCGCGCGCCCGAGGTGCGATCAAGCTCGCGGCTTCTGCAAACGCGCGACCGGCGAACAACGCGAGCATGGGGTACGCAGGGAACCAATGTTTGGTGCCGCCGAAGATCGGCGTGCCCGGCAGCGAAATGAGCAAAAGCGGCGCGAGCATCGCGCCCGCGAGCAGCACACTCGGCAACGTCGGATCGTGACGGGGCGCAGCCGATGGCTGCAAGTCGGGAGCGGTCGCCAATGTTGGCCCGGGATCGGCGGCCAAGGGCTGCGACCTGGTCGCCGTCGGCGGCGCCGTGACGAGCAGCGGCCGTAGCGACTGCGCACACACCCACAGCCCGCGCAGCGCGCCTGCGATGCCCAGCGCGAGGGTCGTGAGCGGGACCGTGAACAAGGTCATTACCCACGCGTACGAGCTGGGGAAGGGCGGCCAGAAGTAGTTCACCCCGAAGTACTCCATGTTGTAGTACTCGTGGTGCAGGTGAAACGCGGCGTACGCGCGCAGCCGCGGCCAGGTGTCGTGCCACAGCCACGGCCAGCCCGCGTAGAAGATCAGCGGCCCGATCGCGAGCGCCAAGAGCCCGTAGGGCACGAGCCGCAGGCGTGCGGGCTGACCCCTCGATCGCGCCAGCAGCTCCACGCCGGCGCACAGCGCGAAGTGCAGCCCCAGCATGATCGGCAGGAGCCACGAGTTGTGCTTCGTCAGGAGTGCGAGCCCAAAGAACAGGCCGGTGAGCCAAGCCGCCGACGGCTGCGAGAGCGCGCGGTAGTACGCGTAGATCACCGCGGTGCTCGCGCAGGTGATGGGCACGTCGAACGCATTCAGGTGCGCGTGATAGAACGGCCGCGGCAAGAGCGCGTACACGAGCGCCGCGAACAGCCCGGCGCTGCGCCCGTACAGGCGCGTGCCGAACAGGTAGATGAGCCACAACAACAGCCCCGCGCTCAGCATGCCCGCGAAGCGAAAGCCGAGTGAATCGCTGCCGAACAGCTGCAGCTCGCGCTGGGCCAGGTGGCCGAGCGCGAACAGAAGCTTCATGAGCGGTGGATGCTCGTGGTTGGCCGTGAACGCGGCGTCGCTCGCGCTGCGCGCCAGAGCGCTACGCGGCGCCTTCAGCAGCAGCTCGAGCCACGCGCCGTAGCGCTGGGCTGCGTCCACGTAGATGCCCTCGTCGCGCGCCATGCCGATGGCAGGGGCCGTTCGCATGAGCAGCGCGACGTACGCGCTGCACAGCCCGAAGCCCACCAGCTGATCACGGGCGCGTGGCTTGACTCCGAAGCGTTCGGCGGCGCTCACGGGGCACCTGCCGGCGCACGCGTCGTCGCCGTCCAGCAGAAGCTGCGCGCGCGCGGCTGGGGCGCGGTCACGGACACGCTCACGTCTGCGCGCGGCTTGCCGATGCTCGCGGTCGGGACGCGCAAGCTGCGAAAACCGTCGCCATCCTTGTGATGGAAGGTCGCGCGCGGCTGGCCGTCGATCGAGATGACGGCGTCGATCGGGCCGCCCTCGCGCATACGCTCGTGCTCGTAGTAGATGCCGGCGTAGAACACGAGCTCTGCGCCGAGCGGCACGTCGCGGTAGGTGAGCGTGATCGGCTCGCTGCCCTGCGGGTGTTGCCACAGGCAGTGGCGCGGCCGATTGTCGAGGTCTTCGAGCACCACGTCGGCGATGAACAACCATGGCAAACGCGCGTCGCACTCGAAGCGGCGCGCCACCGGTGTGAGCACGCCGCGCCCGAGACCGCCGCCGCGCGGCACGCCGCCCGTGCGCAGCGGGCAGGGCTGGGCCGCGCCGTTGCGCGTGATGCTCGCTTCGGCCGTGGACCAGGCCGACACGAAGTCGAACAGGATCCGGCTCGGCGGCAGCGCGTAGCGCAGCACGCGCAGCTCGCCGAAGCTCCGCGTGAGCTCCGGCGCACCCTTCGGCACGTCCGGTGGCAGCGCGCCGCGGCTCGACAGCACCCAGAGTCGCTCGTATGCGGCGTCATCGCTGCGCCCGGCCATGGCGAGCGGCATGCGATCGCCGAGCAGCTGGCGCAGGATGGGATCGCTGAAGCTGGGAGCGGCACTGATCAGGTCGCGCTCGCGCAGCTGCCCGCGCATGAAGTCGGCGGCCGCGCGGTAATCCTCCGGGCTCGGGACGCGCGCCACGATCATGGCATGCGCGCCGAGCTCCCACAGCGGCAACGCCAGCAGGCACAGCAAGATGAGGAGGCGATAGCGCAAGAGATCCTCTCGCCCGCGGGTCAGAACCCGATGCGGCGCATCACGAAGCGTGGCAACAAGCGGATCACGAGCATCACGAGCGCCCAGATGCCCGGCGTGTACAGCACGGGCTTGCCCCGATCCAGCGCGCGCAGCACGTCGCGAGCCACGCCCTCGGGCTCGCCCGCGAACGGCGGCGGCTTCAGCCCGGCCGTCGCCGAGGTCTTCACGAACCCGGGTTTCACCGTGATAGTGCGCAGGCCAGCCGCGCGAAACTTGTGATCCAGGCCTTCGAGGTACGCGCTCAGCCCGGCCTTGCTCGCGCCGTACAGCACCACCGGCTTGCGCCCGCGCTCACCCGCGACCGAGCTCCACACGCACAACGTGCCGCCGCCGCGCGCGAGCAGGCGCTTGCGCGCCGCCTCGCAGAAGAGCACGGTGCCCACGAAGTTCACCGAGAGGAGCTGCTGCAGCTTCACCGGATCGGCTTCGAGCGCATCCTGGGTCGCGAACGCGCCGGCCACCACCAGCACGCTGTCGAAATTGGGCAGAGCGGCCTCGGCGAGGTCGAGCGCGGCCTCGAAGCCTTCGGGTCGCTGCAGATCGCAGTCGGCGTAGCCTACCTTGCGCCCGCGTTTGCCGCGCTGCTCCAGATCCTGCGCGCTCGCTGCCAGATCGGCGCCATCGCGGCCCAGCAGAAACACCTCGTCCCCACGCTCGACCAGCGCGCGCGCAACGGCGCGGCCCATCCCTTTGGTGGCGCCCAGGATGACTGCTCTCATGTTCGAAGCCTCGTGCTGCACGGCATGCGGCGGGGACTATGTACCGCGCGCCCCAACTTGTCAGCAATCGAGGGTGAGGAAGAGGCAGCGGGAATGGCAGGGCCGTAACCGTGACCGCGTTCCGAGTGAGTGCGCAGCGCTGTCCGTGCCGAGCCGGGCAGGGGATGCCAGTAACGGTCACGAAGCCTGCTGCAGCGGTAATCGCACCTCAGTTGCCGAGGCACGGCAAACGCACCATCTTCAGCGTGCTGCTGCCATCGTCATTCACTTCATTCCACGCCAGAGCCACGCGTCCATCGTTCGAGCTCGCGGCCGCCGTCCGCCCACCGCCCTGGCTCGTGTAGCTCAGGTCCGAGCTGCCGATCACCGCGCCGTAGCGATCCAGGAAATACACGCGCAGCATGGCGCGCGTCTCGCTGCCGCTCGGGAGCGCGCGGTAGCTCAGGATGAAGCTGGTGCGCAGCTTCGTCAGCGAGACGTCCACGCCGAGCTGCGGCGCGCCCACGATGCGCAGCGCCGGTGCGCGCGTCGTGCTGCCCGTGCGGGCGAGCGCGGCCACGCCCGTGCTGTCGATCTGCTGAAACCAGATCTGCCGCCCGGTGCTCGCCTCCGCGCGCGAGTACACGATGGCACCTCCCTCGTTGTCGAGGATGAAGTCGACCGACGGGCTCGGACCGGCGTTGCCTGCCAGCACCCACGGCTCGCGCACCGTCTTGCCCGCCGCGTCCAGCGTGACGAACACGATGTCGGACGTCTTGTAGTCGAGCGAGTAGCGCACGTACGCGAGACCCGCGCCGCTGTCGCCCAGCGGCTTCAGCGACAGGCTCGTGTAATACAGCGTGCTCGACTGCTCGATGCGCACGGCCTCCGCCGTCGGCTTGCCGTTCGCGTCGAGCGCGCGCACGTACAGCCCCTGGCCGGCGTTCAGATCTTCGTCGGCGTAGGCCACCAGCGCCTTGTCCCCGCTGTTCAACGTGGCGACCGCGACGGCGGTCTCCACGCGCGAGCTCTGCGAGATCCGCTGCGCGCCGCGCGGCTCGCTGCCCGTGCCGTCGTACGGTGCGACCCACACGTCGTACGGCGCCTCGCGGTTGTCCACGCTGGCGATCAACCAGCGATCGCCGAGCGCCGTCGCCGCGGCGTCGCGCACGAGCGCACACGTCTCGAACGCGACCTTGTTGGCAGGCGCGCCGCTCGTGGCTGCACCGGCCATGCTCGCCCAGCGCACCGCGTTCAAGCAGCTGCCCTCGCTCACGTACGGCAGCACGAATTGCGAGCGCAGCGGGTCGACGGCGAGCGGCGTGCTCGTGAACGGCTGCGCCCGCGTGGCCACCGAGAAGATCTTGTTGGAGTCCACCGCGCAGCTGCCGTCGAGGCCCGGCTCCGGATCGCCGGGCTGCATCTGCGCGCTGCCGGAGTCGGGCCGCGGCTGGACCACGCTGCCGTCGTAGGGCTCGCTGCCGCTGCCAGCGTCGCGCTCCTTGGGCGTCGTCGTCGTGGTCGTGGGAGGCTTGTCGTCGCCGCCGCACGCGACAGACAGGCAGGCCAGGGCGGCTACGGTCACCGGTGAGAGCCCGAACGCGCGCTGCCGCATAGTCCTCCGCTCGAAAAACCCAGTAAAAAGCCTGGCAGCTCGCTCCGCGCCTTTCAACCTCGGCGGAATTACCCTGCAATGTGCGAGATGGGCGCTTGCGCCTCGGGGCCGCCGGCCGAAGAGTACACGTGGACAGTGAAGAACATCGACAAGGCGCTCAGCGAGCTCGACCGCAGTCTCGGATCCGGTCGAGTGATCACCGACCCGGACGTACTGCAGAGCTACGCGGTAGACGAGAGTGAGGTGCCCCCGCACCCGCCCGAAGCCGTGGTGCGTGTGAAGAGCGCGCAGGATGTCGTGAATGCCATGCGCACCTGCGCGGAGCACGAAGTGCCCGTCACGCCACGTGCCGCTGGCACCGGGCGCACGGGCGGAGCGGTGCCGCTCGCGGGCGGCCTCGTGCTGGCCTTCGAGAGCATGAACCGCATCAAGGGCATCGAGACACGCGATCTGATCGCGGTGGTCGAGCCCGGCGTCGTGCTCGGTGAGCTGCACCGCGCGGTCGAAGAGCTCGGCCTCTTCTACCCGCCGGATCCCAACTCACTCGCGAGCTGCACCTTGGGCGGCAACGTTGCGGAGAACGCAGGCGGGCCGCGCGCGCTGCGCTACGGCTCCACGCGCGACTATGTGCTCGGCATGGACGTGGTGCTGCCGAGCGGCACACCGCTGTCCGTCGGCAAGCGGACCGTGAAGGGCGTGACCGGCTACGATCTCACGTCGCTGCTCGTGGGCAGCGAGGGCACGCTGGCCATCACCACCGAGATCACCTTGAAGCTGCTGCCGAAGCCGCGCGCCGTGGCCACCATGCTGGTGCCGCTGCCGAGCCTCCAGGCGGCTGCCCAGGGCGTCGCCGCCGTGCTCGGTGAAGGCATCCTGCCGCGCTGTCTGGAGCTGCTCGACGAGACCACGCTGAGCATCGTGCGGCCGCTCTCGCAGCTGCCGATCTCGGAGCGCGCGCGGGCGCTCCTGCTGATCGAGCTGGACGGCGAGGAGGCCGCGCTCGACGTGCAGCTCGAGCGCGCGGGCAACGCGCTCGACGGCGCGGGTGCGCTCGACGTGCTGATGGCGCGCCATGGCAGCGAGCGCGAGAAGCTGTGGGGCGCACGGCGCGAGCTGTCGCGCGCGCTGCGGGCTCGCGCGAAGTTCAAGCTCGCCGAGGACGTGGTCGTGCCGCGCTCGCGCATCCCGGCGCTCATCGAGCACTGCCAGCAGCTCTCCGAGCGGCATCAGGTGCTCATGCCGTGTTACGGCCACGCGGGCGACGGCAACATCCACGTCAACTTCCTGTGGAACGATCCCGCGGACGAGCCGCGCGTGCACGGGGCGATCGAGGCGCTGTTCAAGCACGTGATCGCGCTCGGCGGCACCTTGAGCGGCGAGCACGGCATCGGCGTGCTCAAGGCGCCGTACCTGCCGCTCGAGCACAGCGCCGAGCTGATCGCGCTGCAGGAGCAGGTGAAGGCGCTGTTCGATCCCAAGCAGCTGCTGAACCCCGGGAAGATCTTCCCGGGGCACGTGCAGCGCTTTCACCGCGCTTGTTAGCTCAGAACAAGTGCTTCTCGCGCCGCTCTTCGCGGTAGCGCGCGCGGTGCTCGTTGTGGCAGGCCTTGCAGCTCTTGCTTACCGCCGTCTCGTCCCCGTTCTTCGCGGCCAGGGCGCCGGCCTCGGACAGCTCTTTCCAGCTCGCGTAGCCGTCCGGCGCGTGGGAAGCGAGCTTCGTGAGCGACGCTTCCAGGCGCTCGTAGTTCTTCTCGCGCTGATAGGTCTGCAAGGTGGATTTCATCCAGCTCTGCAGCGGGCAGTCCGGCTGCCCCTTGCCCCCGCACTTCGCGCCTGCAGCCGACGGCGACAGCGAGATGGCCGGAGGTGGGGCCGATGCCTCGGCCTGTGACGTAACCTTGCAACCGCCGGCGCTCAGGCAGAAGAGCAGTCCACACGCAGCAGTCCACTTCGTAACGGCGATCATGGCAGCGCAGGCTCCTTGATGTAATCAGCAGGCAGCTCGCCAGTCAGCGACGCAAGCCAGGTGGTGATGGAGGTGACTTCTTCCTCGCCGAGCTCGAGGCCGAGCTGGTGGCGACCCATCATCTGCACGGCTTCGCGCAGGTTCTTGGCCGAGCCATCGTGGAAGTACGGCGCCGTCTTCTCGATGTTGCGCAAGGTCGGCACCTTGAACACCATGCGATCGCGCTCGTCCTTCGTGACCGCGAAGCGGCCTTCGTCCTTCTGGTTCGGCCACGGCTCCACCGCGCCAACCTTCTCGTACATCGTGCCGCCCACGAACTCACCGGTGTGGCAGACCATGCAGCCGACGTTCGTGAACACGCGCAAGCCCTCGACCTCTTGCGCAGTGAGCGCCGACTTGTCGCCCTTCAGGTACTTGTCCCAGCGCGACGGCGTCACGAGACCACGCTCGAACATACCGATCGCCTTACCCACGTTGTCGTAGGTGATCGGCTGGATTTCGCCCGGGAACGCCGCGGCAAACAGCGGCTTGTAGCCCTCGATGCCCTTGATGATGCGCTCCACCTGCGCGCCGTCTTTGAGGCCCATCTCGACCGGATTGGTCAGCGGACCTTTCGCTTGCTCTTCCACATTCAGCGCGCGGCCATCCCAGAACTGCGCGAAGTAGCCGGCCGCGTGGTACACGGTCGGCGAATTGCGCGTGCCGAGCGTGCCTTCCGCGCCCGGGCTCGTGCTCTGGCCGTCCGAGCCCCAGCGATCGAGCGGGTGGCAGCTGTTGCACGCCTGCGTCCCGTTCTTCGACAGACGCTTGTCGAAGTAGAGCTTGCGACCGAGATCGACCTGGGCGGCGTTCAAGCCAGCCTCGGTGCCGAGGTGATCGCGCACGGGCTTGAAGCGGCGTAGCAGGCGCGGGTTGAACTCGTTGCGGACGGCACGATCCAGCGATCCCGTGGCCGCGCCCAGCGCAGCGGGTCCGAGATCGATCGCCTCCTGTTTCGAAGGCTTCGAGCAAGCCGCGACAGACAAGCCCAACACACAAAGCCACATCCGATTACGCACTACGCATGCCTCCAGGTTTCTCGATGAGCGGCTCGCTCAGGCTCCGGCCGCGCGACTCACTACGGTGGATGTCACCGGCGCTGGACGGCCCAGCGCGTCGACAGGAACGTTGATGCAGAACGCGGTGCCCTTACCGCGCTCGCTCTGAATCGTGATCGTGCCGCCGATGGCTTCGCAGGCCTCGCGCACTGCGGACAAGCCGAGACCGCGGCCCGAGGTGTGGCTCGCCTCTTCTCGCGTGGACAGACCGTCCGCGAGCACTGCAGCCACGAGCTGCTGGTGTGTGGCCGAAGGCAGACCGCGTTTCTTGGCCGATTGCGCGACACGCGCCCAATCGATGCCGGCGCCGTCGTCCTCGATGCGCAGCTGCAGCCAGCCGTTCGCGAGGCTCGTGCGCAGCTTGATGTGCCCGGCCTCGGGCTTGCCGGCGGCGCGCCGTGCCTCGGCACCTTCCAGCCCGTGATCGACCGCATTGCGCACCACGTGCACCATCGCCTGCCAGAAGCCGATCCAGTGCGCGGGATGCAGGCGCACGTCGTTCGACTCTTCGTCGACGACGAGCGGCTGTTTATCCAACCGCTTCGCGAGCGCGTTCGCGTATTCGCCCAGCCGCGTGAGGCGAGCCCGAGCCGGCTCGAGCTCCCAGCTGTGGATCAGATGCGTGATGAGCGAAGGGCGCGCGCCGGCGTTGATGTTCGCCACCACGTGCTGCACGTCTCTCCGGTGCACCTCGAGCAGCTCCGGCGAGCGCTCGCCCATGAGTGCCGTGACCTTGACCTGCAGGCGCTCCCAGCCCAGCAGCAGGCACTGCTTCTCGGCGTACGAGAGATCGGTGCCGCTCGTCTGCATGCCGTCCTCGAGCTCGTGGCACAGCCGCACCATGCTCTCGAAGCCGAAGATCGCGGAGTTGCCCTTCAAGGTATGCAACAGGCGCTTACGCCGCGTCAGGTCGCCGTTGCCGTCCAGGATCTCGCTGACCAGGCTCGAGGCTTCCTCGATGTACTCCTGAAAGCCGCGATGATCGGACAGCAGCTTGCGCACGACCTGCACCAGCTCGCGCTCTTCGTCCTCGGCGCGGCGCCGCTCCACGAGCGGCGCGATGTCGGTCACGATCACGAGCAGCTTGTGCAGCGCGCCGTTCTCGAAGATCGGCTGGTAGCTGAAGCCGAGGTGCAGCCGCTCGTTCTGCAGCTCGGACGGGAGCTGGCTGAGCCGCATCTCGAGCGGCATCCAGTCCTCCGTCAGCGCATCCCAGCCCACGCGCAGGTAGTCGCCCTTGCCGGGCAGGGCGCGGTCCACGTACGCGAAGAAGGTCTCGCCCTCGCCGGGCGTGCCGAGCCAGCTGTCCACGATCGCCGAGCGCTCGCGCGACATCTTGCCGTCGAGACCGACCGTCAGAAAGCCCTGACCGACGTTGTCGAGCACGAGGCGCATGTCGGCGTTGCGGTGATCGAGCTCCACGGTGCGCGCTTGCACGAGGCCCTCGAGGCGCGCCTGCTCCGTGACTGCGTTCTCGCGCGCGGCCGCGAACAGGCGCTGGATCTGCTGCACCATCGAATTGAAGCCGTGCGCCAGATGCGCGACCTCGTCCGACCCCACGACGGGCAGCGGAGGCTGCTCGAACTCACCGCCGGCGACGCCGACGGCTGCCTTGGCGATCGAGCCGATGCGACGGCCGATCGAGTGCGCGATCGTATAGGCGAGCAACATGCCGATCGCGATCGCGAGCAGACCCACGAGTGCCGCCGTGCGCGTCAGGCTCGAGACGGCCTCTTCCAGCTTGCGCGTGGATAGCTCCACCACGAGCGTGCCGCGCGGACCCTCGGCGGAGACCACCGGGCTGACCACGCCCACGCGATCGTCGAGCTCGACGACGCGCTGCTGCTGAACACCATTTTTCGCCTTCGCCACCCAGGCGCCGGCCGCGCCGCGCGCGTGCAACACGTCGCCGCTGGCGTTGAACAATGTGAGGCTCTCGATCTCGTCGTCGAGCGCCACGGCGTCGAACACCTCGCGCGCGGTCTCGCGATCATCGAATGCCACCGCTGGTGCGACCTGGCGTGCGGCGAGCGCTCCGTAAGTCGTGGCCTTGCGCGTGAGCGCGGCGTGTGATGCCTCGATCTGCTGCTTGAGGAAGAAGCCGGTGAGGACGGCGACCACGGTCACGGTCGTCGTGCCCATGAGCGCGATCAACTTGTGCGTCAGCGACAAGCCCTTGCGCTGAAGGGGACCGCGCATCTCAGATGTATGGAAAGGTTGGGCCGGCGGCATTCCCTGTGCGTGCCCCTGTTGCGAACTCATGACGGCGAAACTCCCCGCTCGCGTCCTGTGGTTCTGCAACCAAACGGCTTCACGCAGTGGAACTTGAGTCCGCAGCCCTCAGCGGCCTAACCCGCTTGAGCTAACGTCCCGTGGGGATTGCGCTACCCTTCGGCCCCGAAATGATGGGTTCCGGCAAGTATTTGTTTTCAGGGCATCAAGTCCGAGCCACCATCGACCGATCCTCAGGCAACTTTGCACAGGGCACTCCAACGATGAACAGCCAGCAAATCGTCGACAACATCGCGAGTGAAGCTTGCCTCTCGCTGTTCCATGATTATTCCCTCACGCTCCAGCGCGCCGACATCTCGGGCGACGACGGCGCACGAGAGTTGGTGTATTGCGCGGTCATCGGCTACAGCAGTGAGCAGATGCGCGGCACGCTGTTGCTCGCCACGTCGAGTGAGCCGCTCGGTCGCACCGCGCCGGTTGCTGGCAGCTCGCTGCGCGAGTGGATCGCGGAGCTCTCCAACCAGCTGCTGGGTCGCGTGAAGACGAGGCTCGCGGAGCGCGGCGTGCTGCTCGCGATCTCCACTCCGGTCGTGCTGCGAGGCTCTCACCTGAGACCGCTGACGACACAGGAGGTGGCGCCGCTCACCTTCGTATGCGACGGCGGTTGTGTGTGCGTGTGGATGGACGCCGTGCTCTCGCCGGAGCTGGACCTGAGTCAGGTGCAAACCGACTGTCAGGTGATGGGTGAGGGCGAGGCGATGCTGTTCTAGCTAGCGTAGCGGGTCCCGCGACCGCCGCTGTACTTAAGCCGCTCACGGCGGCGACGCGTGGCTGCGCACCCGTGGGGTCGGGCGCTCTGCTACACTCGGGCCATGAGCGGCCGGGCGCTTCTGGGGATCTGCATCGGGGGAAGGGGACGCCGCATGGGCGGCGTGCAGAAGGCGCTGCTCGCCACACCGGATGGGCGCGAGACGTTGCTCGGACGCACGCTGCGCGTGGGCCGCGAGGCCGGCTGCGAGTTGGTGCTGCTCGGCGCCGCGGAGCTCGGCGCGGACGCAGAGGGAGTGCCGCAGCTGCCGGACTTCGCGCCGGACGTCGGGCCGCTCGCTGGCCTCGCCAGCTTGCTGCGGGCGGCGGGGGATCGTCCCGCGTTGTGCCTGGCGTGTGACATGCCGTTCGTCACGCCCGCGCTGCTCGGCCGGCTCGTGCACGAGCAACCAGACGCGCCGGTGCTCGCGCCCCGCGCTGCCGGCACCGGCAAGTGGGAAGCCTTGTTTGCGCGCTACGACGCTGCGCGCGTGACCCCTCTGCTGGAGGAAGCGCTGGCGCAGGGCGAGCGCTCGTTTCAGGGGCTTTTCAGGCGCTTGAACGTGCGGGAGCTGGCGCTGTCCCCGCAAGAACGCACCGCCCTGCACGACTGGGACACGCCAGAAGACATGCGCGCCTCGCGCTAGCCTGTTGCCCGCGGCGCGCCGCGTGTTTAGATGCGGCCCATGCATCCACTCGCCGGCCGCCCTGCACCTCGCTCGCTGCTCGTGTCCATACCGCGCCTCGTCAGCGCGTACTACGAAGGCGAGCCGGATCCGAAGCAGCCCGGCGAACGCGTGGCGTTCGGCACCTCCGGGCATCGCGGCTCGGCGTTCAGCAACAGCTTCAACGAGGCGCACATCGCGGCCGTGTCGCAAGCCGTGTGCGACTACCGCAAGGCGGCCGGCATCGACGGTCCGCTGTACCTCGGAGTGGACACGCACGCGCTCTCGGAGCCCGCGCTGCAGACGTCGCTCTCCGTGCTCGCAGCCAACGGCGTCCAGGTGCGCGTGGACTCGGCGCGCGGCTACACGCCGACGCCCGTCATCTCGCATGCGATCTTGGCCTGGAACCGCGGCCGTGAGCGGCAGCTTGCCGATGGCATCGTGGTGACGCCCTCGCACAATCCGCCGGACGATGGCGGCTTCAAGTACAACCCGCCGCACGGCGGCCCGGCTGATACCGACGCCACGAAGGACATCGAGCAGCGCGCGAATGCGTACTTGGAGCGTGAGCTCGCCGGCGTGAAGCGCGTGAGCGAGCGCGCGGCCTGGGCGGCGAGCACCACGGAGCGCCACGACTACGTCAGCGCGTACGTGAACGACCTCGGCGCGATCATCGACATGGAGGCGATCGCCGCGGCGAAGCTCAAGCTCGGCGTGGATCCGCTGGGGGGCGCCGCGGTGGCGTATTGGCCGCGGATCGCCGAGCGCTACGGGCTCGAGCTGCAGGTCGTGAACGACGCGGTCGATCCCACGTTTTCGTTCATGCGCGTGGATCACGACGGCAAGATCCGCATGGACTGCTCGTCGCCCTCCGCCATGGCGTCGCTCGTCGAGCTGCGCGACCGCTTCGATCTCGCGTTCGGCAACGACGCGGACGTGGACCGTCACGGCATCGTCACGCCGCAGGGTGGGCTACTGAACCCGAACCACTATCTCGCGATCGCGATCGACTACCTGGCGCAGGCGCGGCCGGGCTTCGCGCGCGACGCTGCGGTGGGCAAGACGCTCGTGTCGAGCAGCCTGATCGATCGCGTTGCGCAAGGCGTGGGTCGCGCCGTGGTGGAGGTGCCGGTCGGCTTCAAGTGGTTCGTGCCGGGGCTGTCGAGCGGCAAGCTGTTCTTCGGCGGTGAAGAGAGCGCGGGCGCCTCGTTCTTGCGGCGCGATGGCACGGTCTGGACCACGGACAAAGACGGCATCATCATGGACCTCCTCGCCGCGGAGATCCGCGCGGTGCGCGGCAAGGACCTGTACGAGATCTACCGCGAGCTGACGGAACGCCACGGTACACCGCACTACGCGCGCCGCGACGTGAGCGCGACACCCGCGCAGAAGAGCGTGCTCGGCAAGCTCAACCCGGACCAGCTCGGCGTGCGCAGTCTTGCGGGTGATCCCGTCACGGCTGCGCTGACGCGCGCGCCGGGCAACGGCGCGAGCATCGGGGGTGTGAAGGTGACCACGGCCCGCGGTTGGTTTGCGGCGCGGCCCTCGGGTACGGAGAACGTCTACAAGATCTACGCCGAGAGCTTCGTGGACGAGGCGCACCTGGCGGCAATCCAGAAGGAAGCCGAGCAGATCGTGACGGAGGCTCTCACGCGCGCTGAGGCCAGTTGAGCTAGCCCCCGCGTGCTTCAGGCAGGGGAGCCGGGTGGTTCGGGCGGGTGGATTCGAACCACCGTAGTCGGTACCAAAAACCGAAGTCCTGCCGTTAGACGACGCCCGAAAATGGTGCGTGACGGTAAAGCAGGGTGTTGCTTTGTGCAACCAAAACCCTCGAACCCAAAGGAAAACCCCACGTACACGTGCCCGTGCCCGCTCTCGTCTTCTGCCCGGATACCAGAGCGGGCAGGGGCACGATTCCGGGATTGTGGTACGGAAGAGTGCGTGTCCTTGGTTGAGGCCGCTCGCGTGCTTGGCCTCGGTTGGTGGGCGGTACCTTGTGGATCATGCCCCAGGAGTGGCACGGTAGGGCCCTTATTGCCGGTCGGGGCTAAGCGCCGTCCGCCTACGCTTCTCAACACTGTAGGCTTGGGTGACTGATGACGCGCGGTGGTCGGCGCGTGGAGTGGCGAGACCTTGCTGGGAACCATGCGCACGAGCCGTGTAGGCAAGTACGAGATCATCGACGAGATCGGTCACGGCGGCATGGCGACGGTGTACCGCGCGCGCGATACGCGCCTCGATCGCATGGTCGCGCTCAAGGTCATGCACCCGCATCTGCAGGGCGCCAAGGAAGCGCGTGCGCGCTTCGCGCGTGAAGCGGTCACGATCGCTCGTCTCAAGCATCCCAACATCCTCGAGATCTACGACTACAGCGGCGAGGACGGCGACACGCACTACATCGCGACGGAGCTGCTCACCGGTCCGACGTTGCGACAGCTCGTGGACGCGCACCCGGACATGCCGGCGGAGATCGCCGCGTGTCTCGCGATCCTCGTGGCGCGCGCGCTCGGCGCCGCGCACGCAGAGGGCGTGATCCACCGCGACGTGAAGCCCGAAAACGTGATGATGCACGAGAACCGGGCAGTGAAGCTGACCGACTTCGGCATCGCGCAGCTGGTCGACACGGCGGGCATGACCACCACCGGACAGGTGCTCGGCTCGCCGGCGCACATGGCGCCCGAGCAGATCGAGGGCAAAGACTGCGACGCGCGCAGCGACATCTTCTCTCTCGGCACGGTGCTGTACTTGCTCGCGACCGGAGAGCTGCCGTTCGCGGGGAAAAACGCGCACCAGGTGCTCAAGCAGATCATGGAGGGGCAGTACCGTGATCCGCTCCAGGTCAAGCCGCAGATCGGCGCGCGCCTGCGCGCGGTGATCGTGCGCTGCTTGCAGCTCGACGGGACGCAGCGCTATGAGTCGGCGCGCGCGCTCGAGGAAGAGCTGATGGGCTTCGTGCGCGCGGCCGGCATCGACAATCCGAGCGAGGTGATCGCGCGCTACCTGCAGGGCACGCGCGCGTTCTCCAAGGCCTTCCGCGCGCGCATCATCGAGGCCGAGATGGCGCTCGGCGAGCAGGCCATGAAGGCGGGCGATCTGCCGCGCGCGATGGACGCGTTCAACCGCGTGCTGTCGATCGACGAGGGCAACGAGCGCGTGCTGAACCTCGTGGCGAGTCTCGGCAAGCGCCAGCGTCTGAGGCGCGTCGGCTACTGGGTCTCGCTCGCGATCAGCCTGAGCTGCGTGATCGCCGTGCTGGTGCACGCGTACTTGAGCCGTGCGGGCAAGTCGGACGGGCCGAGCGCCGAAGACTCGCCGCCCATGGCTGCAGTCGAGCCGGCACCGAGCGTGCAACCGAGCACCGCGCCGCCGCCCGAGGCGCGGCCCGCGCCGCCGCAGCCCGAGCGCGCGAGCCCGCCAGACGCGAAGCCCGGCCCGTCGCGGCCCACGGCCGCTGCCAGCAAACCGGACGATTCGCCTCCGGTGGACCCCACGGCGCCGCGCCGCGTGGTCTTGCGCCCCGAGCCTGCCAACGTCTCGATCAGCATCGATGGCGCCGCGCCGCGCGACTTCGGCCCGTCGTTCCGGGAGGTCACGCTCGTGCCGGGGCGCCACACCTTCGCGTTCCGCGGCGCGCTCGAGTGCTGCGTGGACGAGGAGATCGCGGTGGACATCCCGGCCGGTACTGGCAGCTACGTGGTCACGCACCGGCTGCGCTTCCGCCCCGCGGTGCTGTACGTCGTCTCCAACACGCCGGCCGACGTGCTCGTGGACGACAAAGTGCGGGGTCGCACGTATTCGGTCATCCGGATCCCGCAGCCGAACGACATGTGGGCGCCGCACGTGATCCGGGTCAGCGCCGAAGGCCACCGTCCTGCGCAGCAAGAGGTGCGCTTGCAGGCGGGGCAGCTGAAGCAAATCGAGGTCAAGCTGGAGAGAGAAGTTGCGCCTCCCGGTTGAGGCTCCGGCAGCGCGCAGCTTCGTGTATAAACGCGCCATGTCGGTGCGCGGCGATCGCTCGTTCGGGCGCATGCTTGCCCGAGCGAGCTTCAGCAGGCTCGCTCTCGCGACCCTGTTCTGGGCGGCGCTGACGTGTCTGCCGGGCCCGGCTGCACGCGCGAACGACTTCGAGGAGTTCGAGTCCGCGCGCAACGCGTACGAGGCCCAGGATTACGCGCTCGCGGTGAAGCGCTTCGCGGCGCTCGGCGGCGGCGACAGCCCGACGTTGACCAATCGCTCGCTGCTGCTCGAGTCCAAGAAGTACCTGGGCGCGAGCTACCTGTTCCTCGGCAAGCTGACCCAGGCGGAGGCCGAGTTCGAGCGGCTGTTGCGCATGGATCCGCAGTACATCCTGGACCCGCTGGCGTTTCCGGGCGAGGTGCAGCGGCTGTTCGCGGGCGTGAAGTCGCGTCTCGATTCCGAGCGGCGCGTGGCCGAAGAAGAGCGAAGGCGCGAGCAGGATCGGCTGCAGAAGCTCGAGACCGAGCGCGTCAGCTCCGAGCGCCGCCGCTGGGAGCAGCTGACCCAGCTGGCACAGACCGAGCGCGTGCAGGAGGTGCACTCACGCTGGGTCGCGCTCATGCCGTTCGGCGTCGGGCAGCTGCAGAACGGTCATGGCGACCTGGCCGCGGTGCTCGCAGTGTCGGAAGGCTCGCTTTTGCTCGTGAGCTTCGTCAGCTGGGTCGTGCACGAGAACTTGCGCGGCCAGGAGCCGCGGCCCAATCAGCGCGACGAGTTCAACGTGACCGAACGCGTGTCGCGCTACACCAACCAGATCTCGCTCGGGCTGTTCGGCGCGGTCGCGCTCACGGGCATCATCGACGCGCAGCTGCGGTTCCAGGAGACGGTGGCCACCGAGCGCAAGCGCGAGCTGCCGGTGGAGCTGCGCGAGGCGCCGCGCGTGTCGCTGAGCCCGCAGGGCGTCACGCTTCAGCTCAAGTTCTGAGGTTAGTTAATTACAGCGGCGGTCGCGGGAGCCGCTGCGCAAGCTCCGCGGCTCCCGACCTCCGCAGAGTTTCGCGCTCCTCGGCCTGTTGGCCGCGCGCGGCTTGCAGGAACATGTCGTTCACGCCGAACCACAAGGTGAGCTGCTCGATCAAGCGCGGCCACAAGAGGCCCACCGAGAAGAACAGGCGCAGCGGGCGCTCGCCCACGAACGGCTCGGGATCGTCCTTGTCGATCGCGCGGAGCATGCTGCGCGCCACGGCTTCGGGCTTGCACGTGCCGAGGATCGGGGGCGCCTTGACGCCGTGCGCGGCCTGCATGTCCGCGTACATGCCCGCCTGCGACACGAAGCCCGGGCACACCGCCGATGCGCTCACCGCGCTGCGGAGGGTCTTGAGGCTGGCGCGCAGTGAGCGGGTGAAGCCCACGAGGCCGGCCTTCGTGGCGCCGTACGTCTCGCCGAACGCCGACGCACCGAATGCCGCGATCGAGGCGATGTTCACGATGTGGCCCCGCCCGCGCGCGAGCATCCCGGGCAGCACGAGCCGCGTCAGCTGCATGGGCGCGGTCAAGTTCACGGCCGTGTAGAGCTCGATGTCCGCGGCGCTCAACGTCTCGAAGAAGCACAGCTGCTCGAGACCGGCATTGTTCACGAGCACGTCGATCGGACCGAGCTCCGCCTCTGCGCGGCGCACCAGCTCGGCGCGCTCGGCCGCGACGGACACGTCCGCGGGCAACGCGACCACGCGCACGCCGTGTCCACGCAGGCGCGCGGCCACCTCTTCCAGCTCGCGCGCGTTGCGTGCGGCGAGCGCAAGGTGAGTGCCGCGCTGCGCCAGCGCCTCGGCCAATACCGGCCCGATCCCGCGCGATGCGCCGGTCAACAGCGCCACTGCGCCGCGCAGCTCGAGTCTGGCTCTACCCATGCCGAGCGTCCTAGCGCAGCCCGTGCGGCAGCGCCAGCCCGGGCCTTGCTGCTCGCGGCGGCGGGCTCGCGCGCTGCGGTCAGGGACGTTACACTGCGCCCCGTTCGCACGTGAGGTGCTCCATGGGCAACTTCGGTTGGATGTCTGGCGTCGCGCTGCTGTGCGCGGCAGCCTGTACGCAGGAACAACAAAACAAGCTTCGACGCGACGTCCAGAACTGGACCGGAACCAACGGCGTCCTGGAGATCTACTCCGGAGACAAGGTGGTGCGGCGCTTCCTGAAGATTGACAAGCTCAGCACCGCACTCGGCACGAGCGACACCCAGCCGCGGCCCTATCGCTACGGCTACGGCGTCATGGACGAGAACTTGAACAGCGTGGCGGATCGCGAGGAGCGGCGCGTCTACTTCGAGTTCGGCGAGTACGGCACCAGCTACGTGTTCTTCGAGAACCCGCACTGAGGCGCTCTCTACTGCTCGCTGCGCACCGCGCTCTTCGTGACGAACGCGGCCACGTCGTGCCAGAGCGACGCGAAACGCACGCCGTCGAAGCCGCTGCCGCTCGGCAGCCAATCGGCGTGAATGCCGGGCCCGTGCACGTCTCCGTATTGACCCATCACGTCCAGGTGATCGGCCTCGGTGGCGTGCACGACCTCACCCCAGACTTGTGACAGCGTGGGCGACATGCCGTCGTTGTCGGCCGGATCCGGAACCTTGCCGAAGCTCGCGAGGAGCGCGCGCTCCTGCTGCGGCGTGAGCTGCGGGAAAAACCTCGGATGGCTGCGCGACGAGAGTGTCCAGAGCGAGGTGTACACCGCGTATAGGGCCTGGGCGTAAGCGTCGCGCAGGTTCGCGAACGCATGGCGCACGCTCGGCCTGCGCCCGCGGGTCACCACGCAGCCGTACGCGATCTGAGGTTCGGCCGTCGTGGCATTGAAGATGTCCAGGCTGTCCGGGGTGAGCTGCACGATCAACGCGCGGTCGTGTGACACGTCGCGCAGGAACGCGATGAGCGCCTGACGCTTGTCGTCCGTGAACTCGCGGAACAGCTGCGCGTACAGCTGGTCGAACACCGTGCGGTCCATGCCGAACACGTCGTCCAGGCGCGTCAGGATGCCGGCCAGCTTGATCAAGCTCGATAACGGCAGCTGACCGCGCTCGAGGCCGACGATCGCGCTGGAGGCCAGCCAGCGCAGCAGGGGCTGTCCCATGACGCTGCCGAATAGCGCAGCGAGCGGCGTGCCGTAGTGTGGAGTCGCGATGGTGACGATCGACGCCACGCGCGCCATCACAGCGGGATCGGTGGTCGTGGCGAGCGAGGCGTGGGGGCTGATCGCGAGCCGCGCGTCCAGGCCGCCGGTCGAGTGACCGATCAGGTGGATCGGCCCATCGCCGCGCGCGGCCACGGAGGCGATCGCGTCCAGCACCTTGGCGGCCCGGTAGCGGATCGAAGCCGTCGGCTGGGTCTCGATCTCCAGGATGTCGACATCCAGGCCGTGGCGCTTGAACGCCGCTAGCAGCAGTGTGTCGACACCGTGCCAGTACTGAAGGTCGCCGAGGCCTGCGAAAGCGAAGAATCCAGGGATCAAGATGACGTGGTGACGCATTGCAGCGGGGTTTCCTGAGGCTGGCGCAAAGCCTAGAACTTTCACCGCCAGCGAGCCAGCGACTATGCTGCGACCATGAAAACGCAAGCATGGAAAATGGCCCTGCTGGCGGCGTGCGGCGCTGCCACGCTGAGCGCGGCTGGCTGTACGCCGCGCAGTGGTCGTGCGTTTCTCGCGAACCGTACCGGCATCGACGTCGCCGAAGCGCCGATCTGCGGCGCCATGGTCGCGGATCACGAGCAGTGCCGCCCCGGTGACTACGGCGGCGTGCCGTGGACCAAGGCCTTCAACTTCCCGCCGTACAGCGTGCCCTCGCGTCTGATGCGCGATCGCGATCGCCTCGATGAGCGCGACGAGGAGCGCATCATGGACGCGGTGCGCGCCCATTATCTGGCTTCGCCGTATTACGCCGGCGACCTGCACTCGGTCTGCAAGGCCGAGGTCGACCGCGACGTGTTTCCGGGGGGCGCTACGAACCTGCAGCGCTACAGCCTGGCGAAGGTGATCGAAGACCGCGCGGTCATCCCGCTCTCCGAGCGCGTGCGCAAAGTGATGGAGGACCGCGATCCGCCGAACGCCTGGGCGGTCACGTCACGCTTCCACCACGGCCTCATGGAAGAGGTGCATCGGCGGGTGCAGGCCAAGGTGTTGTGGTTCGTGACGCGCTATCCGGGCGGCCTGCCGGACATCGCGCGCGCGCGCCCGCTGCGCCGCTGCCTGCAGGAGACGCGCGACACGGCGGGCGCGCAGCTCGTGACCGGCGTCGCGGGCTACATCGTGCTGGACAACCGCATCGACACCGCCGTGGGGAGCGGCGAGGTCGTGTACCGCGCGCTCGATCGGGCCACGATCGGCCGCAGCGACGTCGTGCTCGACCCGCAGTTTCAGCAGAGCCTCGCGCTCGAGTGGGAAGAGAAGGTGTCCCGCGTCGCGCAGATCAGGATGGCGCGAGAGGATGCCACCGCCGTCGCCTGGCCGATGTGGGTGCAGCTGCAGTAGCGGTTCGGCTCAGTACTCCAGCTCGCTCGCAGCCAGGAGCAGCGCACCGAAGCCCTGCGGCACGTTGTCGCGCACGTAGATGTACTTGCAGTCGAGCGCCGGCGTGCGATCGGGCCCGAGCTCCGCCGCGCTGGCGCAGCTAGCAGCTGCAGGCGGCTCACCGCGCTCGAGGTCGTCGCGGAAGTCCGCATTGACGTACGCGTTGTACGTGCCCCCGACGCTCATGCCCACGACCGTGCCGCGAATCGTGAGCGAGCCGTCCGCGTGCAGCTCGACCTTGCGCTGCACGCCCGCGTAGGCGCGTCTGGCGATGTCGAGATTGCTCTCGGGCAACACACCGATGCGCACGCCCTTGGCGAACGAATACGCGAACAGCGCGCTCGCCGAGGTCTCGAGCCAGTTGGGCTGCGCCGGCCGATCGGCCTCGTCCGGATAGCCGCCGCGCTCGGGCAGCGGCCCAGCCATGACGTCCAGCACTTGATAGAAGAGCCCGGTCTCGGGATCTTGCAGGCGCGACAGGCCGCGCGCGATGTTGTGCACGACCTCGAGCAGCAGCGTGCGCTTCGCGTGATCGCGGGGCAGGTACTCCAGCACGTCCACGGTGCCTGCGAACAGCCACGCGAGCGAGCGCGCCCACAGGATCGGCGACACGCGCTGGCCGTTCCGCGGCGGCACCTTCGACGGCAACGCGAGGCCCTGCCACACGCCGTCCAGCGCCCCATTCCACGCGTGGAAATACAGCTCGCTCTCGGGGTCGAACGTGTGCGCGGCGACCAGCTCGATCTGCTCGGTCACGATGCTGAAGCAAGTCTCGGCATCGGCACCGGCGTACTGTGCGCCGTAGCGCGTCAGGAACGGCTCGGACATGTAGATGCCGTCGAGCCACTGCTGGTGGGGATAGCTCGGCTTGTGCCAGAACGCGCCCTCGGGGTTCTTTGCGATCTTCGGGAACACCTCGCGCGTATGATCGAGCGCGCTGCGGTACTTGGGCTGTTTCGTCACCTCGTACAGACCAAACAACAAGATCGATGGCTGGATGACGTCCTGAATGGTCGGATCATTGGGCGCGGGTCCACTGCCGTCCGGATTCGGCGGCCAGGAGCGGCTGTAGTCGATGCGCCCGGCATCATCGACGTAGCGGTCGACGTACTTGCGCACGTAGGCCAGGTACTTCTCGTCGCCGGTCTTTTCGTACAGCTTCTGGATACCAAATAGCGGCACGCCGTACGTGTACTCCCAGAACTTCGGCGCGGGACCCGCGGGCACCGTGGCGAAGCCCATGCTGAAGCAGCTCGCTGGACCCGTGCAATCTTCGGGCGTCGCGTCGAGCTCCGGCCAGCGTGCGATCAAATAGTCCGTTGCGGCCTTGCCCAGTTGAGTACTGGCCAGCGGAGCGCGCGTGGTCGGGCTGTGAGTCTGGTCCGTGTGAGTCGTATCACAGCCGTAACTCGTCACGCTGATGACCGCGGCGAGCGCGAGATGAGATTGTGAGGATGAGAACATGAGCATTGCGGGCATGGTGACGCGAGGCCGGTGCTTCGGGTCAGCCAGCGGCGACTCGCGCGCAGACGTGATCGAAGTCACGTGCCATGTGACAGAACAGGAGTAAGAAGCGCTTGGGGGGACATGCGCTTCAATCTGGCTCGAGATGTCTGGCAACATGCACGAGACGCGCAACACCGCGGGCGACCAGCGCTCGTCGCGGACGGAGGTAGCGTCTTCAGCTACGCGGAGCTCGCGGCGCGCGCCGGGCGGCTCGCCGCGCAGCTCGCGCGACTGACAGCTGCAGTCGGTAGCACGCGCCCGCGCGTGGGCGTCATCGCATCGCGCAGTCACCACGCGTGCATCGCCGTGCTGGGTTGCGCGTGGGCGGGGGTGACGTACGTGCCGATCGGGCTGAAGACGCCGAGTGAGCGGCTCAAGCACATCTTCGCGCAGGCGGAGCTGAGCGCGATCGTGTGCGATGCGGCGGGCCGTGAGCTGCTGGAGGCGACGGACCTGCCTCAGCTGCCGGAGTTGCTGTGCGTACCGCAGCCATCAGCTTCGCTGCTCACGGCGGCGGAGGCGCTGGTCTCGCGCGTGCTCGATCTGGACGCCTTGCCGGACACGCCGGCACCACCGCTGGCAGCGACGAGCCCGGGCGATCTCGCGTACATCATGTTCACCTCGGGCACCACGGGCGTGCCGAAGGGCGTGATGATCTCCGCACAGTCCGCGTGCGCGTTCCTGGACATGATAGCGGCCCGGCTCCGCCTCACACCCGAGGACCGCACCCTGGAGGTGACCGAGCTCGGCTTCGACGTCTCGGTGCTCGACATGTTCGCGACCTGGCGCGCGGGCGGCTCGCTGCACGTGCTGCCGGCGACGAAGGTCATGAACGCGGTGCGCTTCGCGCGCGAGCGCCGCATCAGCGTGTGGAGCTCGACGCCTTCGCTCGTGAGCCTCCTGCGGCGCGTCAAGGTGCTGCAGCCGGGCGCATTGCCGGACGTGCGGCTCGCGATCTTCATCGGCGAGCCGCTGTCGCAAGGTACGCTCGAGGGCTGGCGCGAGGCCGCGCCGGCCAGCGTGGTGGAGGATCTCTACGGCCCCACGGAGGCCACGGTGGTGTGCACCGGTCAGCGCGTCGACTCGAGCCACGTGCTCACGCCTGGGCGCGACGTCTTGTCGATCGGGACCGAGCTGCCGGGCACCGACGTCGCGATCTTGGACAGCCAGCAGCGCCCGCTCCCCATCGGGGAGATCGGCGAGATCGCGCTCAGCGGTGTGCAGCTGGCGCAGGGTTACCTCGGCGCGCCGGAGCTCAGCGCGCGCAAGTTCCCGGTGCTCGGGGGCAAGCGCTTCTATCTCACCGGCGACTCGGGCTACCGCGATGCGCTCGGCCGCCTGCACCATCTCGGGCGCCTCGACCACCAGGTGAAGATCCTCGGCAACCGTGTGGAGTTGGAGGAGATCGAGGCGCACCTGCGCGAGCTCGCGCGCGTGGAGCTGGTGGCCGTGATCCCGTGGCCCACGCTCGACGGCGCGCACCAGGGGCTCGTGGCCTTCGCGTGCGGCGCGTCGCCGGCCGCCGCGCCTCACATCGTGCGAGAGCTCAAGCGCCGCGTGCCTCCGTACATGGTGCCGGCGCAGCTGCACTGGCTGCCCGAGATGCCGATGAACAGCAATGGCAAGATCGATCGGCACGCGCTGCGCGCGCGTCTCGAGGACAGCTCGGGCTGAGGCATGGCGGCGACCTCGCACACCGGGAGCGTAGCTGGCGCTCCGCTTCGGCCGGCGCCGCGCAGCGCTCGCTCGCTGCTCGCGATCGACGAGCGACCGGCGCTCGTGCAGCTGGCGGCGACGCTGCCGGGCCGCTGTCTTCTGTTCGCGCTGTTCTTCGCGCTGTTCCAGCTCGCGCTGCCGTGGCACGTGTCGCTCGTGGTCTGCGCGGGCGCTGCGCTGTGCGCGTTCGTGCGAGAGCAGCGCGAGCGCATGCTGCTCGGCGTCACGTTCGCCGCGCTGCTGCTCGATCCGGTCTGGCACAACGACGGCAGCTTCCAGGCGCTGCTCGCGCCGTACACCGGCACGGGCCTCTTCTCCACGCGTAACCTGCAGCGCCTGGCGCTGCCCGGTTGTTTCTTGCTCTGGGCTGCGCTGCTGGTCTGGGTGGCGCGCCATCCGCACACGCTCGTGGCGCGGCATCCGCTGCGCTGCGGGCTCGCTGCGCTCGCGTCGGCCTGCGCCTGCGCGCTGTGGCTGGAGCCCGGCCTGCCGTGGGTCGCGCTCGTGCTCGGGATCAAGATCAGCGCCGCGTACCTGTGGTTTCTCTGCTATGCGATCGTCGATCAGCGCGCCGCGAAGCATCCGCCTCCGAGCTTCAGCCTCGGCACGTTTCGGCCATTCTGGGGCTCGTTTTCGGCGCCGATCGGCAAGGGCGCGAGCTATCTCGCGAGGCTGCGGTGCAAGACGCCCGCGGAGCTGGCCGTCACGCAGCTGAAGGCGCTGAAGCTGCTGGCGTGGTCGTTCGTGTTGATGGGCCTGAGCGATGCGCTGCGCCGGGGTAGCGCTGCGCTGCAGCTGCCGTCGCTCGAGCAGCT
>Ga0190269_10000003_pt1 | contig 137600 bp, 211 predicted proteins | sample Popmic249IS_FD_133749 | JGI IMG/M metagenome (GOLD analysis project Ga0190269, IMG submission 133749) | Populus adjacent soil microbial communities from riparian zone of Blue River, Arizona, USA - 249 IS | ecosystem: Environmental > Terrestrial > Soil > Riparian zone | place: USA: Arizona... | reverse complement strand
TCGCTGCGGCCGGATACCTGCCCGGCGGTGTGCTGCCTGAGCACGTACTGTGGAATCGGAAGCTGCGCCAGGTAGGGGTCCAGCCGCGGTGGGGTGTGGGTGCGCAGCGCCTCGGCGAGCTGGTCGGGGTACCGGGTGATGTAGGCGTGGGTGCGTAGCAGGTACCTCGGTCTGGCCCAGACGTCGTCGACGGGGGTGGGGACGAGGCGGTGCTGACCGCCCAGCCACAGGACGTTCCAGTCGGCGGGTGGGTGCAGGTCGAGGGTGAAGTCCGGGCTGAAGCAGCAGTCGTCCTCCAGGACGAGCAGCGGCCCGGGGTAGGTCATCAGGACGGCAAGGTGGCTGGCGAGGCAGCCGGCCTCGTCGCCGGTATCGATGGCGGGGTAGACGGTCGGGGTGCGGTTGACCCCGGTGGCCCGCCAGCGGGTGTGGAAGGCGGCCAGCCGGTCCGGGCGGCGGGCCAGGTTGATGACGACGGTGCTCAGCCCACTGAGGGTGTCCACAGCACGTCCAGCCAGCTCCCGTCGGGCATCTTCTGCCTGACCGGCACGGTGCTTCCCGGGTAGACCCGCCATCCCTCGTAGGCGCGGATCATCAGGGGCTGCGCCGCGGTGCCGACCAGGCGGAACCCGACCGGCAGCCGGGCGTGCAGCAGGGACGGGTTGTACGGCGAGGTCATGGCACCTCCTCAGGCGTACATGTCATCGGCGGCCAGCGTCCACAGGTCGCCGACCTTCGCGTTGGGCGGTGCGACGTCCTGGACGAACACCTCGACGCCAGTCTTGTGGTTGAGGATCGAGGTCAGGCGCATCCGCAGCCGTTGCAGGTAGAACTCGGCGTTGGTTTGCAGGCTCAGTTCGAGGTCTTCGTTGTTGTCCGCGTCGACCCGAAGCGAGATGGCCATCACCCGGAACCGCTCGACCAGGTTGGGTTGGCCGCCGAGGTAGCGGCTGATGCCGACCCAGTCGCCGAGGTTGTAGTCCTCGAAGACCCGGCGGCCTTCGGCGTCCGGGGCGACCTTGATGGTCCAGGTGGCCCGTTCGTCCTTGTCGCGGTACATGATCGTCTGGGCGATGGCGGTCAGGGACTCCGGGCTGAAGGTGCCGGTCGGTCGGCTGTAGTGCTCCCGTTGCCGCCACCGCGCCTTGGAGGCGGTGTCACCGACGATGGCGTAGTTGCCCAGGGTGTCCTGGACGGCGATCAGGTTGGCGATGTCGGAACGCTGCCGGGAGCGCTGCTTGGACACCGTGGCCAGGGAGCCCTCGTAGAACACCACCTGCCGGTCGCGGCGCTGGCCGAAGAGGCGGCGGATGTCCAGGACGAAGTTGGGTCGCATCATCCACTCGGCCCGGATCGGGGCCGGCTGGTCGACGTCGCCGCCGGTCCACTCCTCCAGCAGGTCGAGCAGGTTGATGCCGAGCATGCCTGACATGTCGATGTAGGGCTCGACCGGTGGCTTCGGCCCGGTCGGATACCGCAGGGTGACCCGCCGGTTGTACTCCCGGCCGCGGGCGGTGGCGTTGGTGGCGATGGGCTGGGTTTCACCGCGGCCGGAGACGTTCATGACGACCTGCGGGACGATTCCGCGGATGAAGTTTGCTACCGCATTGGCCCGGTTCTCCGACAGGGTCTGGTTGTAGGCGTGGGTGTTGGTGCTGTCGGTGTGCCCGACGATGGTCAGCTGCGGGGCGGGCATGTGGTTGAACTCGCCGCAGATGCCGGCGAGCTTGGCCTCGGCCGCGTCGGACAGGTCGTAGGAGTCGGGGAAGAAGTTGACGTCGGCCTGGAGGACGTCGGTGACGTAGGTCGGGTCCGGGATCGGGAGCGGCTTGTCTTCCCACTCCTCGCCGCCGGTGTCGCGGTCCCTGTCGAAGCTGTGGCAGATGAACTGGAGGGTGCCGCGCTTGCGTGCCTCGGCGAGCAGGTAGAGCCAGGCGCCCATGACGGTGATGCGGCGGAACTCGTAGAACGACGGGTCGGTGGAGTTGAGCGGTGCGGCGTAGGGGTAGTACGGGGTCATCACCCGGCCGTCGCGCAGCACGTCGCCGGGGCCTTTGCCGGAGATCACCACCGCCCGCATCTGGCCTTCGTCGGAGGGCAGGACGGTGTCCTCGATGGACTGGCCGAGGAACGCCCAGCGCAACGCCCCGTTCTGGTACACCTGCCACAGGTGCTCGTACTCCAGCAGGGTGCGGGCTGGGGAGCCGTCGGTCAGGTCGTGGGTCCACAGGTCGTCGTCGAGGTCCAGGGTGATGGAGCCGGCGCCGAGTCCGCTGATCTCGGGGCTGATGGTGACTTCGACGAAGCGGGAGATGATGGTCAGCGGGGCGTAGGACTGCCCGGTGCACAGTTTGCCGAAGTCCGCGGTGGACACCACCTGCACTTCCCAACCCACGTTTTGCAGCGGGGTGGTGTCGATGACTTCGAGGTACAGCCCGTTGGACAGTGCCACGGCTCAGCTCCCGTCCAGGTAGACGACTCCGCCGGGTGACACGGCGTCGGCTGGGATCTCGAAGACGACGCGCTGGTGGTCGGGGCTGGCCCGGCCGGTGTCGGCGCTGATGATCCGGTCGGCGGTGTAGGCGTCCCCGTCGGCGGCGACAGAGGTGAAGCTGTCGACCGGCGCGTCAGCCCCGCCGACGGTGGCCGTGACAACGGTGGGGCCGAGCCCGGTGCCCACCGCGGTAACCAGATCTCCGACCCGGCCGCGGGCGGGGTAGAGGAACCAGACGTGCGGGTAGGGCACCGTGTCGGTGCTGACCGTCCAGCTCCCGCCGGCGAGGGCGTCACCGTCGAATGTGGACGTCGCGAACGTGAACGGTGGGGTCCAGTCCGCAACGTCGAAGTCGTTGACGGCGCGGGCGCGCCAAAAGTAGGTGGTGTCGTCATCCAACGCGACGCTCGCCTTGACCGATGCCCGGTTGACCGACAGCCCTGCGGGTACGGCGACGGTGAGGGTGGTCGGCGCGGTGAAGTCCTCGTCGGTGTCGTACTGGATCTGCGCGGTCAATGCCGGGGTGTCGCTGGCGACGGTGATGGTGAAGGTGGGCAGCACTGTCGGCAGCAGGTAGTCGTCGGCCGGTGCGACCAGGGCGACGCTCGCGTCGATGAGCTTCGGAGCGAAGACGACGACGTCCACGTTGACGACCGGGACCGCGACCCCGACCAGCGGCGCTGGCGTCTCGACGTCGACCAGGGCGGGCGGGATGACGAACGCATCCGGCGGCCTGGCCGGGATCTCGCTGTCCGAGGCGCCGACGTTGCGCAGGTAGTAGGAGACCTCCTCGCCTGCGGCAGCGGTCCCGAACGCGGTGCTGTGCATGGTGTCCGCGCCACGGGACCAGGTCTCAGGTCCGGACAGGGTCTCATCGACGCTGCCGGCCGCATCGGTGTATATCCGCAGCTCATAGGTGCCGACAGCGTCGAAGACCAGGTCCCACTCGACTGCCGCCCACTGGCTCAACGGCAGAACTTCGGTGGACAGGGCGACCGTGTCGCTCTCGCTGTCGGTGAGCAGGACTCGACCGTCGTTGAGAACGTAGATGTCGCACTGGCCCTCTTCGGTGTAAACGGTGGCCAGGTTCATCGAGCCAGCAGGGAAGCCGGCCTCCTCATCGGGATAGGCAGTGAGGTAGACGTCGAAGCGTCCGGCGGCGCGAACGGTGTCGGCGAAGGCGTACTGGGTGGCTGCCCACCCGCCAATGTCGGTGGTGTGGTGGTAACTCCACACGCCGAGCGCCTCGGTGAAGACGACACTGCCGTCGGTGAGGTAAAGATGATCGAAAGCGTCACCCGATGCACCGCCGGTGTTGGCCGTGGATGCTGCGACACCTTCCCCGGGCGCACCGGCGGCGGTGTTGAATTTCGTGGTCATCGCGCCCCCGGTCTCTTTAGGCGGGCAGCTTGAGCCGGTAGATGCCGTTCGGGAAGGTGAGGGTGAAGTCGATCCCGGACGGGCTGGCGTTGGCGCCGAAGTCCACCCAGGACAGCAGCGGGTCGGTGGCAGCGGTTCCGGTTGAGCGGTAGATGACCCCTCGCCGGGCCGTGAAGGTCGCCGAGGTCCAGGTGACCGGGTCACAGCTGAGCTGGCACCGGTCGTTGGCGGCGTCGTAGACCCAGCTCAGCCCGGCCAGCGTCGCTCCTCCGGCGGTGTAGCCGGTGCCGGTGACCTCGTTGGTGACATCGTCGCGGAACTCGTCGAGGTCGAAGGTCGGGGTGTAGCTGGAGGTGGTGAGCAGCAGCTTGAAGGTGTGCGTCGTGAAGTCGAACCTTCCAAGGCCGAGGCTTTTGAACGACTGCCCGTAGGGCGTGGCGGTGACGGCCACGTCGGTTCCTTTCTCAGTTCCACTCGGTGGGGTGGGCGAGGAGTTGGAAGTCGCCGAAGCCGGGGTCGGCGTCCAGCGCGGTGACCCGGCGCAGGGTGATCCGGTCGGAGACCGCGCGGGGTGCGAGACTGCCGAGCGCCGCGGTGGCGGCGAAGGTGCGTCCGTCGACCGACAGGTAGTGCTGGGCGGCCACCGACAGGGTGGGTTCGGCGATGCCCATTTCCTGGAGGCTGACGACGACGTCGACCGCGGTGTAGGTGTGGGAGAGGTTGCGGACGCGGAAGACCCGGTCGGCGCTGGAGCCCGGGACGGCGACGCCCCACGGGAAGTAGTTCTCGTCGAGCTTCTCGTCGCGTTGCGGGTGCCAGAACTCCAGGGTGTCGGTCAGCTCAGCCACGCCAACTCCTACAGGTAGGGCGGGCGGAAACGCAGCTCGGCGTGTCCGGTCCCGGAGTCGGCGGTCAGGGTGATGCTGTTGGCGCCTTTGAGCAGCCCGAAGAACTCCCGGGCGCCGGAGTGGCTGATCTGTCCGATCCGGTTGCGGCTGTCGATCTCGGGGATGGACGGCTCGTCGACGGCGGCCATGGCAGAGAACTGCCAGACATCGAGGGTGACGGTCTGCCCGTCGTTCACATCACCGCTGTAGCTGACGCTGACGTCCGGGGCCGGGGTGCTGTTGGTCAGCGTGGCGTTCTCCAACGGGCCGACCAGGTCGACATAGACGTGCCTGGCCCAGGTCTGGGTGTCGCCCGGGTTGGTGATGGTGGCGGTCTCGTCGACGTCGATCGTGTGGGTCTGCTGGGTGCCGTAGAAGAACGGGTGGGTCAGCTTGACGTCGACCGAGAAGGTGGCCCGGGTCCGACCGGTCATACCCGGTTCGAGCCCTCCCAGGTACTGGCCAAGCGTGGTGGTGGTCTGGACGTAGGGGTCGCCGTCCTCATCGGACAGCAACAAACGCCGCGTCAGCGTGAACTGCCGGGTCGGGGTCCACATGAGCGTGCGCAGCCGCTGCCAGTTGTCGTTCCATGCGCGGCGCTGATCCTCAGCGGGTATGCCGGTGGCGGGGTCTGAGCCGGTGAGCCACATGTTGAGGGTGATGACCTTCGGGCCGGGGACCTTGGGTCGGAACTCCTCCCCCGCGACGAAGGCGAACTGCCGGTCGGCACCGCGCAGTGGCGGTACGGACAAGCGGGTGCCGGACAGGGTCGACACGCTCCAGCCGTACTGGTGCAGGGAGACCCCGTCGATCTCCCAGTATTCGTCGGTGTTGTTGGCCATCCCGGTCAGCTCTCGTACTCGAAGGTGAGCTTGCGGACAGCGCGGTAGAGCGACTCGCCGGCCGGCTCGACGACGGGGTTGTTGATGGTGATCTGACCGATGGACATCCCGCCCCCGCCGGCACTGGTGCCGGCGTAGCTCTGCTTAACCGAGCCGGCGGAGATGGTGGGCTGGTACGTGCCGCGGGCGGTGTCGGTGAGGCCGCCGGTGGGGATCTCCGGGATGTACCGCTTGGACAGTTGCGCCGCTTCGAAGTGCCCGATGCCGCGGGCGCCGGGAGCCCACTTCCACTTCCCGGTGGCGGGGTCGAAGTACTGGCCTCCGGACAGCGGCTTGCCCTGGTACCCGCCAGTGGCGAAGGTCTGCGCGGCCCCGGAGAAGAAGGACATGACGTCCTTCTCGGTGAACTTGCCGGCCTTGGCGGCGCCCCGGAGGGTCTCGACAACACGGTGCCCGCCGATGGCTACGGTTTCGGCGGCGGTCCATACGTGTTCGCCCGCTGACAACCAGGCGGGGATTTCGTCGGATGTCCCGGTGCCGCGCCCACGGACCGGGCCGCCGGAGGCGTATGCCTCGCCGGTGCGGCGCTCGAACTCGGAGCGACGCCGGGCTTCGGCGTTGAACTCCTTTTCGGCGGCCTTCAGTGCCTGGTCAATGGTCATGTTCGGGTTGCTGGCGACGAGCTGGGTGGCGCGCTGGTACTTCAGCAGCGTCTTGAGCCTGGCCTCGAAGTCGTCCAGTCCCTTGGTGGACAGTTCCTTGGCCAGCTGGTCGCGCAGCTCCTGGTGCTTCTTGATCATCGCGTCGAGGCTGGCGGGGGTCAGGTTGGCCGCAGCCGTCAGCTTCTCGACCTGCTCACGAGCCTTGGAGACCTCGGTGGCCAGCTCGCCGAACTCGCGTTGGGCGTCTTCGAGGGCCTCTTTGCCGTCCTGCTCGGTCCGGATCCGGTCGCGTTGGGCGTCTTTCAGCTCCCGCTCAGCGTCCCGCAGATCGCGGGTCGCCTGGTCACGGTCGCGGATCGCTTGCAATACCTCGTCGCTGCCCTCGACCCCCTTGTCAATCGCGCGACCAGCATCGATGCGGGTGAGCTGGTTTTCTTCAAGCTGGTCCGTCCAGTCGTTCTTGGCTCTTTGAAGATCAAGAAGGGCCTGTCGACGGTCGAGCTGGCTGGAGCCGGGGTCGTTCATGACCCGGCGCAAATTCTCCTCAGCCCGTGCGAGAGAGATGGACGCCTGCTCCTCATTGAGGGCCACATCGCGGAGCCGGTCGCGGTATTCCTCCAATTTGAGAGCAGCTGTTTCGCGGGCGCGGTTGACGGCCTCCTGGCTTTCCTTGGCGCGGCGCTGGGCCTCAACAAGGTTCAGCTCAGCCCGCTCCTCGCGCAGAAGCGCGCGCTCATTGTTGAGGGCTACGTCCTCCTTCAATCGGCCCAGATCGCGTTCCGCGTCGGATTGCTGCTCCACCAGGTCCAGATAGCGCTGCCGGGCGTCGATGGCGGCCTGGATGCGGTCCTGCTCCTTGGTGGTCTCGGTGAGCTGGTCAAGGGTCTTGCGTAGCCGCTCAGCAGCGGCGGCCTCGGCGTCCATCCCGTCCGCTGTCCGCGAGGTCGCCGCGTCGAGGTCGGCGTTGGCCTCGGCCAGATCCTTCGCCGACGCGGTCTGGTTCTTGTAGGCGTCCAGTGCCCGCTGGGATTCGGCGATCTGGCCTGTCAGCTCGTTGCGTCGCACGCTGTTCGGCATCGCCTTGTCGCGCTCTTCCTTGAGCTTGGCGATGAACGCCTGCCACTTAGCGATGGCGTCGTTTCGTGCCTTGTCGTCGCCGACAGCTCCCTCGATGAGGGTTCCGGTGTCGACGCCGGCAATCTTGGACTCTTCCAGGACGGTCGTGGAGTCCTTCTGGAATGCGAGGTTCTTGTCGCGGTTCCACGGCAGCCAGCCCGTGCGTGGCTCGACCTTGTTGGTGGCGAATCCGCGCAGCTTCTCCTGCCGCAGCTGGTTGGTGGCTACGCCGTCACTGGCTTGAAGCTCGTGTGCCAGCCCGATCACGGCGTCTCTGTGCTCTTCGGTGGCGCGCCGCGCACGGGCCTGCGACTCGCTCATCGCCGACCACACAGCGAGCAGGCCGACCGCGATGAGGCCCAGGCCGATCATCGCGGCTCGGGTGGCTGCCGCAGTGACTTGCAGCGCCGTCAGGCCCGTCCGTGCTCGATGGGCGCCAACGGACAGCCCGACCATCGACACCGCCGCTGCGGCGATGTTGAGGCGCATGGCCAGGGCTGCCCGGCCAACCAGGGCCAGTCCGGCGGCGAGCAGGTTGAGGATCAGTACCGCGCCGCGCAGGGCAAGCCATCCGGTGAGAATGATGGTGACGGCCTGAAGGGCGTCGGTCGGGATGGCGTCGAGCAGCTCGGCGAACACCCGGATCAGGAACAGGCCGAACTCACCGGCCGGCGCCAGTGCCTTTCCGAGGTCGATGATGAGGCTCACCAGCGCGCCAACGGTCTCCAGGACGCGCGGTCCTTCGCGCTTGGCGTAGTCCATGAACTCCCGGAATGCATCCGAGGTCTCCAGGCTCGCCGCCCACCGTCGGAACCCATCGGCCATGTTCTCCAGGCCGGTGAGGACCCAGTCGAAGTACGGCTCGAAAGCGGCGAACAGTTCCGCGAATCCGGCCGAGAAGCTGGCAACGGAGCGGGTCAGCGAAACGATGACGCCGGGCGCTGTGCGGCTGATGAGGGCGAGGAACTCGTCGAACCCGCCGCTGCTGAAGGCGTCGTCGAGTACCCCGAGGGCCTGGCGGATCCCGGCTCCGACCGCGGCGGCGATGGGGACGAGGCGGGGCAGCATCCGGGTGGCGATGCCCATCGCGTCGATGAGCGTTCCGAAGACCGGCTGGCGGGTCTCGGCCTGGAACTTCCGGTAGGCGTCGCTGAGTCCGTCGAACGCCCTCCCGGCTGCCTGGTACTGAGCGGGCAGCCTAGCGCCGGTGCGTTGGGCCTCCTTGATGGCCTCGGTGAGCTTCTTGACGTTTCCGACGGCGGCCAGGGCAAAGACCGCCAGGCCAGCAAAGGCGACCACGCCTGCCGAAGCGAGGGCGCCGATGGCGGCAGTTGCGGAAACCACCAGGGGAATGAGCAGGACCAGGATGGCCAGGATCGCGGCCAGCAAGACCTGCCAGTACCGCCAGCGGCCAAGCGAGGAGGCGGTCAACGCATTCGCGACTGCGCCGATACCCGAGGCGAGACCCTGGACGCCGGAGACCGCTCCGCGGGCTGCTCGGCTGAGCGGGCTGGGGCCGGGCTGCCCTGGGGCGCCGGGCGTCGCACGGCGGCGCAGCGCCTGGGCGATCCGCGCGGCGCGGGTACGCGCCGCCTGGGCGGCCCGCGCGATCGCACGCTGGTTGTTGACCTGGCTCTGGGTGTTGTTGTTGGTGCTGGTGGTGTTGGTGTTGACGCTCTGGGTGCTGGTGTTCAGTGCCGCGGTCTGCTGGGCGACCTGCTGGGCGGCGTAGGTCCGGGTGCGGTTGTGGTCCCGTTGCGCGACGGTCGCGCGGTTGGTGGCGGCCCGGACCCGGTCCATCGCGGCGGTAAGCCGGTTCATCTGGTCCTGGTCGGTGCCCGGGGTCCAGGTCCGGGTCGGCCATGGATCCGAGTCGGGGCGTCTGAAGCCGCGCTGAACCCGCGCCAGCTCGTCTAGCAGGTTGAGCTGGCCGGAGAGTTCCCGGTTCTCGTCGCGGACCGCCGCCGTGTGATGCCGACGGGTCTGGGCGATCCGGCCCGTCTCTTCCTCGACCTCGCGGAGGACGTCGAGCAGGTCGCCCTGTTCCTGGTGGGTTTCCGCTCCGCCCGTTGTGTCGCCGAGGAACCGGCGGGCACGACGCTCCCGCTCCTCAGCCGCGCGCCGTTCGTTGCGGGCCCGAAGTTCGTCACGGGAAACCCGACCCGGTGAGGCGGCCAGCGGGAGGGTCCGGCCGTCATCGTCGGTTGGCAGGTTCGGCCGGAAGTCAGCAGCTCGGACACCGCGACGCCCGAACAGCGACTGCCCCTGGTCGTCGGCGATCGCCTGAAGGTGAGCCAGCCGGGCGCGTTCAATCTCACGTTGCTGGCTCTCGTAGCGGCGCCGTGCTGCGGCCTCAACCGCCCGTTCTTCCTGCGCTCTGATCCGCGCCCGCGCCTCGGCGGCCCGTTCCTCAGCTGCCTGAGCCCGCCGGTCGGCACGCTCCTGGGCCTCGGCGGCTTTCCTGGTCGCCCGCTCCTGGGCTTCCAGTTCCTTCTTCGCAGCAGCGATTGCGCGCTGTTCCGCCTTCTCTTCGGCGGCTGCTTTGCGTTGCGCGGCACGCTCGGCCGCTGCTGCCCCGCGTTGCGCGGCACGTTCGGCTGCCTCGGCACGACGCTGCTCGGCGCGCTCGAAGGCCAGCGCCTCCCGGTGCGCGAGGTCCAGGCGGCGCTGGTGGGCTTTGCGCTCCGCCTCTACCCGCTTGCGCTCCCGGCGGTCGGCTTCAGCGTCGGTGACGGCCTGCCGCCGGAATTCGGGCGAGGTCGGGACGTCGCGCAGGTCATCCGGCCGGACACCGGAGAAGGGATCGCGCTGCGAGTCGTCGCGGGTTTCGGCTCGTGCTAGGTCCGCCGCCTCCCGTGCGGCGGTGAGTGCCTCCGTGATGGCACGGGCCACGCGTGCTCTGTCTCTGGCTGCGGCACGGCGTTCCCGGCGCTGGGCGGCTCCCTCGGGGTCAGCCTCGTCAACCGAGAACAACCCGGGTTGGGTGATCCGGGGCGGCTTTGGGCGGGACTGATCGTCACGGCCGGCTGCCGCTCGCGCCGCAGCGTTGGCGCGGATCCGGTTCTCGGCGTCCTCCGCCTCGGTGCGCAGGGCCTCCCGTTGCAGGAAGATCCGCTGCGAGGCGTCATGCAGGTCGGCGCGCTTCAGCCCGGGGATGGTGAGTTGCTGGAAGCTCCCGATCGGCTCAATGGGCGGCCGTGGCGGGACCGGTGGCTTGGGACGGTCCTGCTCCGGCGTTGGAACGGGCAGCCGCTCCTCCGGACGCCGGGGCATCCGGGCTGGCCGGGCGGTCTGGTCTGAGGCGCGCGCAGGGGCCGCAGCGGGACGCCGTCGTTCCTCCCCGGCGGACTCGGCCGCCCGGGGCAGCTCCCGGGCAACCCCGCCGGCTGTGCCACCGAGCTGCCCGGCGCGGCCGAAGCGGTCCAGTGTGGAGTTGAGCCGCTGGAGCTGGACGATGATGGTGTTGAGCTGCGGGTGGTAGTTGCGCTCTACCCCGCCACGGCTCGGGGTCCGGCCGGCACCGGCGGCGCCAGGTACGTCGGTGTCCCCACCGGTGCTGACGGCACGGGAGCGCTGGGCGGCGATGTCCCGCTCAGCGTCGGCGATCTTCTTGCGCGCGTTGCGGATCTGCTCGGCGTTGCGTACCGCCTGGGCGGTGTAGCGGTTGTCTTCGTCCTGGAGGGCTTTGAGTTCCTTGCGGGCGCGGTTGAGATCCTCGCTGAGCCGGCTCGCCGTGGTGTTGCGGGTCGGCTGACGGTTCTCCTCGTCGCGCAGCGCCTGGATGATGGCCCTGGCCCTGGCCGCGTCTGCGGCCAGGGTTGAGGTGTCGATGATGACGCGATAGATGACCCGTTGGACTCTGTCCGCCACCGCCGACCTCCTCTCGGGTTAGGTCCCGGCCCACCGTCGGGGGCTGCCGAAGCTGCCCATGAAGGCTTCGAAGGAGCCGCGTTGCGGATCGATGACCGACGCCTTCTTCTGCTGCTCGGGTTCTTCATCGGGTAGGCCGATGCGCTGGGCCTGCTGAAGCAGTGGGCTGCCGGATCCAGCTGACTCAACCGGCACGGTGGCCGCCACGAAGGTGGAGATCGTGCGGGTCTGCCAGATCAGCCATTGATCGCGGTCCCACTTGTCGTAGTGACGTCGCTCCCGAATGGCGGCGACACACTGACGTAGCCGGCGGAGGGTGAGGTCTCCGCAGATGGCGTCGGTCCATCCGTACTCGCTGGCGAGGAGGTCGTAGGCGCGGGATAGTCCGCCGAGGAGTTCCCGGCCGGGGACGTCCGGCTCTGGGATGGGCTGGGGATCTGGCCCGTCTTCTCCGCGAGCTTGAACATCGCGCTGAGGCGTTTTCCCAGTGCCTGGATGTCTGCGGCTTCCCGCTTGACGATGGCCTCCACGACGGTGACCAGGTCGTCAAGCTCGGGATTGTCCAGGTCGGTGATGACCCGGGTCCACAGCTCGGTGTTGCGTTCGACGTCCTGCTTGTTGAGCTTGCTGCCGCCGCGCCGCTCGATGAGCCCGTAGGGCTTGCACATGCTCTGGATGAATTCGATGGCTTCGTCTTCAGCCTCGGGGATGCTCAGCAGCATCAGCGAGATGAGCCGGCCGGCGAACTCCTTGGCGTCCTGTTCGCCGTCGAGCTTGAAGACCGACATGTCCTGCATCGCGGGCAACGCGCCGCGGGTGATGATGCGCAGGAACTTGAAGAACTGCCGGGCCTTGAGATGCTCGATCTCGACCACGGTCCCGGTGGACAGGGTGACCGTGGTCGGGACCGGGTCGAGCACGTCGATTTCGTTCGCCATCTATCGCCTCCTGGGCTCCTGGGCGGTGTTGGGTGTTGCCGGGCGTGGTTAGACAGCCGGGCGGTTGATGAGGCGGCCGATCGCCTTCTTGTCGAGGGTTGCGCCGGTCTCGTCCTTGTCGGACACGACGGCGCGGCCCGAGTAGTTGAGGAGCAGACCGGACTTGTAGGACGGGCCGTCGAAGCTCATCGGGCCGAACTGGACCTTGTAGAGGACGAAGTCCAGCGTCCGGATGAGGCCGTCCTTGTCCCTGGCGGGGACGCGGATGAGCATCGGCCGTGGCGGCTGGTTGATCGACGCCTCGTCCCACAGCGGCAGGGAGTAGTAGTCGTTCAGGCCGGTGCCGGAGGAGGTGACGACGGCGCCGGAAAGCAGCGCGACGGTGTCGAAGGGCACGTAGCCGGCCTGCACGGTGACGGTGGCGAAGTTCAGCCACACCCACGAGCTGAGGACCGCGTCGTCGCCGGTGTTGTCGTAGTTGCCGGTGTCCGCGGCGAGGGTGCCGGACCGGACGCCGTAGATGTCGCCGTCGACCTCCTCAGCACCGGTGGTGCCGTCAAGGATCGCAGCGTGCGAGAGCGAAAAGCCCTCAACAACCTTGCTAGTCACGAAGCCACACCCTTTTCAACCGGCAGACGGCGTCGTGTGTCTAATCGGTATGAGAGCGGGCCTACCCTCGCGGCACGACCAGGGTGGCGATCAGCTCGCCGACGAAGTTGTAGCGGTGGAAAACGCGCGCCAGTTGCTGGTGTTCGCGGAGGTGGCGGCGGGCGCAATCGCTACAGGAGAACTCGATGAGGTTGTCCGGTTGGATGTAGCGGTGGGTTTCCAGACCGAGCCGCAGCTTGGTGAACAACCGCTGCGGGCCGAGCGGGCAGCGAACCTCGACGATGTTAGGCAAGGACGGTGATCCCGTCTTCGACGCGTTCCCGGTTGCGCCGGTATGCGTGCAGCAGATGGGCGCCGCGGATGGGGACGAGTTCGTTGAGCTTGAGGAACAACCGGTCGATGACGGCGTTCCAGTTGCACATCGACGGGATGATCTGGGCGGCGAGGTCGGCCTTGCGGGCGACTTCGGCGCGGTTGCGGAAGGTGTGCAGCATCAACGCCTTGAGGTGGTCCTTGCTGGCGCGGGCGGAGCAGCACTCAGGCGTGGTGGGGGCCTCCGCGGCGAGGATGTAGTCCAGTGGGTAGGCGTAACTGGATGACAGCCACTGGGTGTGGCCGCCCCAGTTGGTGGCGATCACTGCCCCGCCGGTGGACATGAACTCCAGCGCCGGGACGTTCTTTCCTTCGCCCCGGCTGGGGGCGAGCAGGACGTGCTGGGCGGCGTAGAAGTCCTTGAGGACGTCGCTGGGCCAGGTCGAGTAGTGCACCCGCAACTTTGGCACCCACTGCTCCATCGCCTTGTGCAGGCCGGGCACGTTGGTCTTCAGATGCAGCTCGGCGGGCTCGAACTCCTCCGGGTACTCCTCTTTCAGGTCGCGGAAGGCTTGGATGGCCACGAACGGGTCTTTGCGTTGGTGGAGCTGGCCGACCATGCAGAACCCGAAGCGTGGCCCGTGCCAGTCCCGGGCGACCGGCTGCCAGTCCTCGGGCCAGAACCCGCCCTGCAAGGTGCCGCCGGCAGTGTTGGGGCCGAGGTATGGGGCGAAGGCTTCGCTGGTGACGGTGTCGTAGCCGAGCAGCATGTCGAAGGTACGCAGCCGCTTGCGCAGGGTGGAGCGACCCTTGAGGTTGTCCAGTGAGGAGTATTCCCACATGGTCCAGCCGACAGTGGTGTGTGCGGCGCGGCGGGCTTCGGGGCTGATACCGAGCTGGGCCGGGTCGACGTGGTGGATGAGCAGGTCGAACGGGGCTTCCAGCCGCTTGGTGAGCAGGTCGGCGACGTCGGCGGGAAGGGGCGGGGAGACGTGGCTGGGGTCGAGGTAGACGTCCAGGCCCGCGTTACACAGCGCCCGGGTGATGCCGATGCCGTCGTTGCCGTAGCCGCTGTACGGGTTGAACGGGGCCTTGATGAGGATCTTCACATGCGCTCCAGGGCGTCCGGTGTGTGGTCAGCCTTCTTCAACCGCGTAATAGACCTGCCCGCGCAGCAGGCCGTCGCCGTCGGGCACGGCGTACATCAGCGGCTCGCTCTGCCGCAGGCTGGACAGGGTCCGTACCGCACCCCACATCTGGGTGCCGCCCTGGGCGCGGTGCAGGACGCGGTCGAAGACTTTGTAGACGGCGTCGAGACGGCGGAAGGACTCGTCCGGGTCGGTGACGTTCTTGTCGGCATCACGGATCGGGTCGACCCACAGTTCCACCGACAGCCGGGGGAAGTTCAGGGTGTTGTGCTCGTTGCCGCCGGACCAGCCCCCGCCGTAGCTGATGACGGCGGCATTGCCGCTGGTGCCTTCGACGTTGACCTTCAGGCTGTTCTGGAACAGCCAGGGCGAGCCCTCCGGGGTGACGCCGAGGACGGCCACGACCTCGGGGATGGCCAACAGGTAGATGGCCGCGCCCTGGACGAGGCTGTCCGCGGTCACCGGGGCGGTCACGACGGGCCTCCGCGTAGGAAGTCCAGGATGGTGTCGACGTAACCGTCGTCGCCGTCGAGGATGCCGCGGAAGAAGTTGTGGTCGTACCGCTCGTCGGTCGGCTTCTCGTACTCGTACCGGGCGTAGTGCATGGGGTTACGCGGTGGGCCGGGTACCGGTGCGGAGGCCAGCGGCCATTGGCCGTAGACGATGGTGCCTTCCCAGCCGCCGCCGAGGCGGCCGTTGCTGCGGAAGCGCCCGGATGCCTTGAGCGAGCCGGTGATGACGTGGACCCGCAGTTGGGTGTCCTGGAACTGCTTGGTGAGGGTGGCGTCGAAGCGGCGTCGGTGCCGCATGTCGGGGCCTTCACCGACGCGCAGCAGGTCCCGGTCGACCTCGGAGGTGTCGACGTCGATGCGGATCTGGAAGCTCATGGACCCTCCTCTGGCTGGGCGCCGGGGAAGACTCCGCTCAGCCGCTGGCTGACTTCGACGACCTGGGCCTCCAGGTGGTGGGCGGCGGCGAAGCCGACCGCGGGGTCGGGGACGACGCGCAGCTCGAAGGTGCCGGTGACCGGTCCGGTGAGCGGGCGGATGCGGTCGCCTGCGCGGGCGTCGACGCCGACGTCGAAGAAGACGACCCCGATCCGGTCAGGGGCGCGGCCGGCGACGATGGGCATCGGCTGGTCTTTGCCGGGGCGGGTGAAGACCAGGTCGATGCGGCAGTCCATCTCCCCGGCGACGGTCCAGCTCTGGGTGAGGGCGCCGTTGGTGAAGGTGCCCTGGATTCGTAGGATCTCGGCCCGGCTGTTGTAGAGATGGCGCACGGGTCACAGCCGGGGGCGGGGGTTGAGTTCGGCGTTGACGTAGCCGCCGGCCCGGTCGAGCTGGGCCAGGTCGCTGGGGCTGAGCACGATCCGGTCGTCGTCGCCGGTGGTGTACATCGAGTCGTGCTCGAAGACGTCGATGCCGCCGGAGGCGACCAGGCTGCGCTCGATGAGGCTGAGCTGGTCGACGGCGAGGTCCCACCAGAACAGTCCGGTGCGTTCCTTGTCCTTGGCCTTGGCGGCGTAGCTGCCCTTGGCGTAGCTGTAGGAGCCGATCGACTCGGACTGGAACGGCGAGGCAACGGCAGCGGCGTAGGGCTGTTCGAGGTAGATCCGGTCTGCCATTTCGAGGATGGCGTTGATGCCCAGCTGCTGGAGGTCTTCGTCGTCCGGGTACTCGTCGAGGTTGGTGGTGACGGAGAACAGCAGGGTGGACTGGATCAGGGCCTGGTCGGCGAAGGCGGTGAAGGATGCTTCGTCGCGCCCGGTGAATTGCGCCAGGTAGGCAACGGTCGGAACAGGCAACATCGCAGGGCCACCGCCTCTCCCTGTGTCTTATCGGTGGTCAGTGGATGGCGCGGTTGCCTTCGTCGTGCACGGTGCCGTCGATGCCCTTGAACATCCAGTCCCAGCTGGTCGGCCCGAGGCGCAGGAACAAGACGCCGAATGCCCGGTCGTGGCCGTAGGTGGACCGGTTGGCGTTACCGGGTCCGCCCGTGTTGCGCAGCGGGATGAGGTTGAAGAAGTTGTGCCCGCCGCACCCGACGACGAACTGGGTGATTCCGTCCGCCACGGTGGCCGGGTTGGCGCCGGTGCCGGCTGACTTGATGGTGTCCCACCGTTGGTAGTTGTGGTCGTGCCCGGCGAGGGCGACCTGGACGTTCCCGTCGGCGTACATCAGCTGCCAGAGGTGGTCGTAGTTGTTGTCGTCGGCGACCGCTCCGGTGGCTCCGTCGGTCCAGCGTGGATGGTGCCACGCCACGACTTTGGGGCGGTCGGCGTGGGCGGCCATGTCAGCCTCGAACCACAACGCCTGTACCGAGCCGGCGGCGACCATTCCGGCCGAGTTTGAGTTCAGGCTGTACCAGCGCCAGTTGGCGATGTTCACCGCGTAGTAGCCGCGCCCGGGGACACCGGCCTTGTGCCCGAAGTACTCGTAGTAGTCCGCGCCCTCCGGGGTCTGATACTCGTGGTTGCCGGGAATGGGCAGGCACTTGTCGTCGACCCGGCCGAAGGTGTTGGCGTACCCGTAGAGGTAGTTGGCGAGCTGCCCGTCCTCGTACACGTTGTCGCCCAGGCAGCAGAAGAAGGTGCAGTTGCTGTTGACGACGAGATCGCTGACGCTTTTGAAGCGCGCCGCGATCGCCGATCCTTCGAGCTGGTCGCGGTTGTCGTTCAGGTCGGGGTCGGAGACCATGTCGCCGCAGCAGGCGATCAGCGGGTACTTCTTGTCCAGGCTGAAGGTGGCCGGCTGCCCGGCTTCGTACGCGGCACGGGCGGCGACGGCGTCGTCGTAGGTCTCGGGTGTGTAGGCGTTGTACGCCAGCAACGAGCCGTACGAGCGGACCATCAGCCGGTCACCCGGATCCCGACGCGGGGTGCGGCGCCGACGGTTCCGGTGCCGGAGGTACCCCACGATGGCCACGTGCTCAGTAGCGAGGAACCGGAACCGGTGCAGATGTAACCGGCGGCCACATCGTTGCTGGAGCTGTTGCCTGAGGGGACCACGCCCCATACCGGCCCGGAGGTGCCTCTGGCTGCCGCGTAGGCACCTTCGACCTTGCCGCAGATCCAGTAGACCCCGGCCGGCAGGTCCGGCGGGGTGCCGGGCGTGATCTCCTTGACCCCTGAGGTGCTGCCGTCGACGGTGCCGGCCTCGTACACCAGAGCGCCTGGGTAGTGGGTCGGGGCGCCGGTGTCGGCGTAGATGCCGAGTCTCCACAACGCGGATGCGGCAAGTGTGATGATCTGCAAGCAGAACCGGTCGGCGGTGGTGTCATCGGGGATGTACAGCGGACTGGCCACCTGCACACCGACGCCAACCGCGGTGCTGTTGCCCTGGCTTCCGGCGCACTGCGTGAACAGGTAGCCGCTGGCGCGGATCGAGGCGAGCGGCACCTGGCCCGGGGAGACGCCTCCTCCCCCGCCGCCTTCCATGCCGAGGTTCCAACCGACGTCGATGTTGGGGGCCGCGGTGGCGTTGGCGATGTTGCCGTTGCAGTAGTACAGGTCGCCGGAGTAGGTGACCCATTGACCGATCAGGTACGGGGTGCCGCTGATCCATTCGCCCTGGTAGGTGAAACTGACGCCGTTGGTGCCGTTGACCCCGTCCGCTCCGCCCTGGGCGATGATGTCCCAGTCCAGGTTGTTGGCCGGGGACACCCCGGCGTCCGGGGTGCTGTTGGCGCGGTAGGTGGTGCCCTGGTAGGTGGCGATGTCGGACGTCACATAGGCGCCGAGACCGTCAGCGGGTGTTCCGGAGGTCCAGTTGCCTCGGTACCGCCCGACACTGGTGGAGTCCACATAGGAGCGGGTGGCGGCGTCGGTGGAGGTGGTCGGCGCGCCGATGTTGGTCAGCCGTTGCCCGCCGAGGTCCAGCGGTACCAGGATCTTCTGGCTCACGCGTGCACCACCGCCCGGTAGGCGCCCGAGGCCGGTGCCGTGCCGAAGATGAGGGTCACCGTGTTGGTATCGGGGCGCTGCACTTCGCAGATGACGGTGTCCCAGGGTGTGGCGTTGGTGTAGACCTGCACGATCACGTCGCGGGTGGCCAGGTTGTGGGTGACGGTGATGGAGGTCGACGAGCCGTTGCCGACGTTGGTGGCGTACTTGCGCACGACGACGTTGGGGTCGATGGCCACGTCGTCGGCGTTGACGGTCACACCGGTGCCGGCGCCCACGGCGAAGGTGGAGCCGGTCAGGGTCAGCCCGGCGCCGCCGAGGTAGCTCGACGACCCGGCAGCCTGGGTGAAGGTCAGCGCAGTGGTGCCCAGGGTGATCGGGCCGGGGGTGATGAGCAGGAAGGTCTTGCCGGCGTTGACCGAGCCTTCCTCGACCGAGGTGGTCGCGCCGGTGTTGAACTCGGCGACGGTGTCGGCGTCGGTGGCTCGGGTGGCTGCGCTGGCGGCGCCGTTCCAGACGTAGATGCCGTTCTGCCCGCCGGTGGACTGGTCCTTGGCGAGGAACCGGTCGCCGGAGACCATGGACACGCCGTCGATGGTCGAGCCCGGCGCGGTCAGGGTGAGGTTGGCGGTGGAGGCGGCGCGGACGCTGGCCTTCCAGTCCTGCCCGATGAGGGCGGCGTCCACGTAGGACTTGTTGGCGGCATCGGTGGCCGCCGACGGGGACCCGACCGCGGTCAACCGCTGGTTGTCGAAGTCGACGGTCTGGGTGAACTTGATCGCCATCGACGGTCCTTATCCCCTGAAGTAGGCCGAGCCGGCGTATGGCTGGCCGAAGGTGATCACGGTGGTGTTGTCGTTGGGGTAGCTGATCTCGGCGAACAGCAGGACTCCGCCGGTGGAGACCACCGCCACGACGGGCTTGGTGTCGAGGTTGTGGGTGACGGTCCAGGTGGCCGCGGGACTGGCCTGTACGTGCAGGTAGGACGCTCCGGTGCCGGGGCTTCCGCCACCTCCGCCGCCCTGCTCCAGGGCGTCGATGCGTTCCAGCGCGTCGATCATGAAGGTTTCCCACTCGTAGGTGGGGCCACGGCCGGTGGCGATGTCCGCAGGGGCGCTGAGGGTGGTGGGCGCGCCGGCGCCTACCGGCCCGGAATCGCCGGGCGTGGGCGGCGAGATCCGTCGGATAGGCACGGTCTATTCATCGGATCGACCATCCGGGCACTCGCCGCCCTCGTGCTCAGTGCACCGGCAGTCTCGGCGCTGCCCGGTTGCGCCGGGCTTCGGCAAGCGCGGCCTGGCGTAGCTCCTGCTCGGTCGGGGCCAGCGACTGTCCATCCTGGAGCGGCTTGAGCCGTTCGAAGTGGGCCGAGGCAACCTCGGCGTACGACTTGCCGAGCCACGGACCGGAGCGGAACTTCACTTCCTTGAACCGCTCGACCTGGGCCTGCTCGTTGTCGCGCAGTTCCAGCCAGCTACGGCCGAACCGGTCGCAGGTGTCCCGGTAGGCCGGCGAACCGGGGACGAATTCCAGCTCCTGACCGCGGCGCCAGACCATGCCGAGGGCGGTGAAGCCCTCAGCGACGAAGTGGATCAGGATGTTGCCCTGCGCACCGGGTTCGGCCGGCTCTTCCAACTCCGGCTCAGGATCCTTCCGGCCACGCTCGACAGCGAGCTGGTTCTCCAGGTCGCGGATGCGCCGCTGCTCCGGGGTCAGTGTCGATTCCGGCGCCGGCCGCGGGGCCGGGGCGGGGTCGTCCGGAAGCAGCTCGAAGGTCGGGATCTCGACGACCGGGGGAAGCTCCACCGGCGCAGGAACGGGCACAACCTGGGCGAGCACGTCGACGACTTCAGGAGCGCCGGCTCGGGGTTCACGGGGACGTCTGGGCATAAAGGGCCACCACCTTTCAGGCTTGGCTAATCGGCCGCCGGAAACGGCAGGAGGGCCAGCCCGCGCGGGCTGGCCCTCCTGTGAGGCTGGATCAGGTGGAGGTGACGTCGTCCACGTAGACCATCTGCTCGGGGCGGGTGACCACCGGCAGGATGTTCCACTCGATCAGGAACTGCCGCGCCGACGGGTCCTTGTCCTTCCAGGTCTTCGAGAACTTGCCGGTGAAGCCCGAGGGTGCCTCGTCGTCCGCGGTCGGGCCGACCATCAGCTCGATCGGCCGCTGGTCGGTGTAGTTGCCGATGAACAGGGCGTTGTCCGGGACGAACAGGGTGGACACACCGAGGTCGTCGTCGTAGACGGTCTCGACGGTCTTCCACTCCAGGCCCATGAAGCCCGGCAGGGTGCCCTGCGCGTAGTAGTTGTCCTTCATCCGGTCGGACAGCAGCTGACCGCCGGGGAAGTTGGCCGCGCCGGTGGTGGCGAAGGCGTCGAAGATGTAGCTGAGGGTCAGCTCGGTGGCGAACGCCTCCCGGGCCGGGACCCGGCCGTCGCGGGCGATCAGCCGCTTCCACGCGCGGATGTCGGAGACGATCTGCTGCGGGGTGGCGGTGTCCCAGCCGGTGCCCGGGTCGGGCTTGTGGCTTGCCGGTAGCTGGTAGTCCACCGTCGTCTGCACATCGGGGTAGTCGAGGACCAGCTCGCCCTTCATGGCGCCCCAGATGGTGAACTCCGCGAAGTTGTCCAGGCGCTGGTTGAGGTCGGCGACCTCGCGCATGACGGCCTTCTCCGCGTTGGTCGAGGCGATCTCGCCCGGAGTCCGCAGCCAGTGCAGCGTGGTGGGCTCGAAGACCTTCTTCTCACGCAGGTAGACGAACGCAGCGCTTTCCTGCGACCGGCCGAGCCGGGGCACGATGTGCGCTTCGGAGTTCGGGACGTTGGGCTTGGCGACCATCCGCGAGCCACGGATGACATCCCAGGTGACGGACGGGAAAGGCCACGAGGTCTTCGGTACGCGCCCGAGCATCACCAGCGACTCGGGAGCGACGAACTTCTCGACCACGCCCCGCAGGACCATGGGTTCGAGAAGGCTGATGTCGGGCACAGCATCTCCTTTGGACTGCTCCGGATCAGCGACTCCGAGAACTGGAGCCCGGCCTGCATCTCCCCTGGGGGATCACCCGACTGGCCTTCGCGTTGTTTCATCGGACTCAATTCACGGCAACCCCGCTGAAGAGCCTCATTGCCGAGCGTCGGCGGCCCATTCGCAGGTCGAACACATCAGTCCGGACTTGGAACGCGGCCCGCCATCTCGGTAGGCGCCCCATCCCCACTGGCATCGCTGTTCGAGGTGTCCGGCGGCCCGGACCTCCTCCTGAAGCTCCTCGATCTGCTTGCGGACGTCGGGAAACCAGTCACCGATCTCGTCCAGCTCGCCCTTCTTGGCGAAGGCGCCGCACAAGCACTCGCCGCTCATGTGAAGCAGGTCAGACACCTCATTGCGCGGAAGGTCATGGAGCAGGCGGTAGGTGTTGATATCGAGCTTGGTCCAGTTGACCAGCGGGGAAACCCACACCATGGACCGCTTTCGGCCCTGCTCGGGAACTGCGGCGCGGCGGTGGGACTCGTCGCGGCGGCGCCCGGCCAGGAAGACGACCCGCTGCCGGTAGGGGTTGGGGACCAACCGGGTGCGGACCTTCTCCAGGCCACGTTCCTTGAGCCGGGTGTACATCTTCCAGTGGTGGGCGGGTCCGGGGAAGCCGCGGTCTAGGACGATCTCCCGGTATGTGCTGCCCGGCGGCGGATGCTCCTCGATCAGCGGCAGTCCGAACGCGATGCAGGTATCCCTGACGTACTGCCGGGTCTGTTCGATTCCGATGCCGGTGTTGATGTGAACGGCGTAATCGGCCCGGTTCCGGAAAAGGTGGGTCAAGACCGTGGAGTCGTTGCCGCCGGAGAACAGGCAGCAGATAGCTGCGACCGTCCGCCGGTCGGCGTAGACGTGGGTCTCGATCGCCGTCTCCAGGATCTGGCCGGCTTCCGCGATGAGGTCATCGAGCCGGGAGACGCGTTCGGGTGTCAGCAGCCCAGGGTCCGTGTTCATCGCCAGCTACATCGGTGCCGTGCGCGTGAGACAGGAAAAGGACCGCGCGGCTGAGCGACGCGGTCCTTTTCGGGAGGTGAATCAGAACTTGAAGGTACCCCGGACGCTGTCGACAACCGCACCGAAGTCGGTGATGGCTGCCGCGTCGGCACCGGAGAGCAGGCTGAGCTTGAGCATGCCGGAGACCAGGATGTTGCCCTGCTGGTCCGGCGAGCCCGCCGCGCCGGTGTCCACCGCCCGGCGCAGGATGCCCCGCGCGGTGGCGATGCCGCCAGCCCCGGCGTTGTTGTAGACGTAGTACTTCTTGTTGGCGGTCTGCTGGCCCAGCACGGTGCCGGCCGGGATGATGCCCTGGCCGCCGGCAAGGGTCACGCCGTACTGGCGGTAGCCGACCGCCGAGTACAGGATCTCCGGGTCGGTGTAGTCCGGGCCCTTGGTGTAACCGGGGGTCGGGATGACCTGGTAGGCGTTCGCCATTTCCTCAGCCTTTCGAAGCGTCTATCCGGGGTGGGGAGACGACGGTTACTTCGCGTTCTCCTTGAGGAGAGCGCTGAGCCGGGCGACCTCGGCGTCGATGTCCTTGACGTGCGCGGTGTCTTCCGGCGGGGTGACCCCGGACGCGTTGTTGAGCTTCACGATCGGCTCGGCCGGCAGGAGCCGGTCGAACATCGCCGGGCTGGTCAGCTTCAGCTCGACCCGGGCTTCCTTCTCCGCCGGCAGGATCCGGCCCGCGTCGATGAGGGTCTGCACCGCGTGCTCAGCGTCCTGCCGCTCCAGCTTCTGGACCCGGCTGGTGAGCGCGACGTTGTTCTCCGCGAGCGTGGCGACCGCGCCGACGACAGTCTCGGTGGAGACCGTCTCCTTCTCCTCATTGGACAGCTTGACCACACCGGCGTTGGTGAGCGCGTCGACGAGCGTCTTGGAAAGCGTCGCCGCTTGGTCCGCCTGCGCTGCCGCGGCCTGAAGCGCGGTCACGTCGATGTTGTGGTCGTTCTTGAGAGTCGTCAGGAGGTCTTCGAGACTGGGCGTGGCCGTCGGCTGCGCAGTCTTCGACTCGTCACCCATGTCCGTGGTCTCCTCAACGGGCTTTGTGTCATCCACTGCTGCGACTTCGATCACGTCAGTGGTGAGCAGTACCGCTCCGTGTGAACTATCGGAAGAAGCTGCGACGATCTCCTGATAGTCCTCCAAGCCGGTGACGTAGGGCCTGTTGGTGACGCAGGTGTGCAGCAGGGTGGGGCCGACCTTTTCACCGGTCTTGGTGTCGGTGTAGTCCAGGTGCATCATCGCCGATGCGCCCAGCAGCGTCTTTCCGAGCTTGCCCGCAGCGTCGGCATCGCGGGCGTCGATGAGCGCGTACACCTTGTCGGCGGTGGCTTCGATTCCGATGACCTCGCCGATGTTGCGGGTCGGGTCCTCGGTGTGCTCGTTCTTGTCGTTCGCCAGCGGCACCTGGACGATGTCGCAAACCCCGTTGGCGAAGTTCGTCTTGAGGGTGTCGACGAAGGTGTCGTCGATGGTAATCGTCGACCCGGTGGTGGGGTGGCGCAGAGCACCCTTGTTGAGGATGTGCTTGCGGAAAAGCCTGCCCTGCTTGGTACGGGCGAGTTCGACATAACCGTCACCGTCGGACGGGACGATGACCAGCTCGTCTGGCATCTGCTTCCACCTCCCAAACACTGACCTTTATCGGTCAGTGCCTGGGTGGGAGGTGGATCAGCTGTTGCGGGCCGTCCAGAGGGCGACGGCCTCGCCAAGGAGGGCCTTCAACGGTTTGTCGGCCGGGGCGCTCATCAGGGCGAAGTCGGCGGTGTAGCCGGCCCGCTCGGCGAGGCGTTCGAACCACACCGGCCAGGGCACCTGCGTGCCGCGCAGGTTGAGGATGGCACGGGCGGTCGGCTCGTGCCCGGCGTGCTCGTCGGGGTAGTAGCAGTGCAAGGTGTCGTCGACCGCCCGCCAGGCCCCGACGGGGCCGGCGGGCGGGACGAGGTGGAGCAGCACCGGTATCACCACCCCTGATCGTAGGTGGCGCGGATGAGGCCGCACACCTCATCGCGAGCTGCCCGGCCCGTGGACCGGGTGATGCAGCGCAGGGCGACCGGCAGGCCGCGGATCTCGGTGATTCCCAGCTTGGCCAGCCGGGCGACCCAGGCGTCCCTGGTTGCGGCGCCCTTGAACACCATCAGCTCGATGTCGTCAAGGAGTCCGATGGCGTCCTTGACCATGGTCTCGTTGCCGCATTCGACGTGTGCGGCGTGCCGGTCGAAGGCGAACAGGCCGCACTCGCGCCGGGAGCTGAGCCGGCCGTAGAAGTCCCCGCCGAAGGTGTAGGTGGTGGTGCGGGCCAGGACCCGGGGATGGAAGTAGATGCTGGCGGGGTCGTTCCAGCGTTCCATCCCGTTGCGGAGGAAGACGAATGAGCCGCTGCCGCAGTTGAGATCCTCTGCGCTGGACTGGCCGGGTTTCCAGATGGCCAGGGTCCGGATCCGGGTCTCGGTGCTCATCGCCGCTCCGGCCGTGAGTACCAGTTCGGGGCCGTTGCGGAAGTTGGCTCCGAGCATTGGGCGTTCCCTGAGGTCGGCGTCGGTGACGTCGAATCGCATCCAGTGGGGCTTGCCGCAGGGCTGGTGCGGGGCTCGCAGGTCCAGGTGCTGGAAGCGGGGCAGGTGTCCGCCGGAGTCGACGAACGTGGCGATCTGCGCGGGTGAGGTGAGCGCGGCGAAGGCGTGCCGCCAGCGGGCGATCTCGTCTGGCTTGTTGCTGTCGGCCCGCTTCCAGAACTCGACGAACCTTGCCCAGTCCGCGGCCCGCCGGTTGCACGGCGGCGCGTCTCGCCGGCTGTCGGCACGGTCGGCAAGGATGTGGGCCAGGTGGCGCCAGTAGAACAGCTCCAGGTCGGCGCGGGTCGCCGGGACGAGTGGGCAGCCCATCGCGGTCAGCTGGGTGCGGATGCGGGTAAGGGCGGCCGGCATGTCCTTGGCGTCGGGGATGGTGAACTGGACGGTGCCCTGGCAGGTCAACGGGGTGTCGGTGTCGGCGTCGCCGCGGAACTCGATCTGTTCGCCGGTTACCAACGTCGTCAGGTACATCTGCCCCAGCTGGCCGTTGGTGCAGTTGGCGTCGGACTTCAGCACGTCCCCGCTGAGGGCAAGCTCCCCGTCCTGGTCGAACTCGGGGGTCATCCGGAGGTTGGCAGCAGCCCGGGTGAGTGGGAGCTTGGCGACGGTGTAGCCGGGTTTGGTCACGGTTTTGGGGCCGGGGGTCCACTTGTAGCGGGGGAAGTCGCCTTCCTGGCTGATTTGCAGCTTGGCGACAAGCCGCTCGTAGATCGCCTGGATGTAGCCGAGGTAGAGGTTGCACATCTCGATCTGGGCTTCGCAGAGCCCGCCCGGGTCGCCGCCGGTGAGCCCCTTGCGTGCGTCGTCCCGGACGGTGGTCAGTATGTGGTTGTAGGCGTTGAGCTGGTCCATCTTGGCCCGGTTGTACTCCGTGTCGCCGACCTGGTGGTGGAAGGAGACCGTCTTGGCAGCGGCGATGATGGCCGCGTAGGCGGCGGCCTCGCCGGGGACCTGGACCTGGCCGGTCTTGGCCAGGGCCGTCTTGATCTGCTCGGCGCACCACTTGCGGACCGCCTCGTAGACCTGTCCGGGTCGGATTTTGAACTGGCCGCGGATGGCGTAGCCGGAGTGCGGGTGCTGTTCGCGCCACAGCAGGATGTGCGCCTCCTCGATGTGCTCACCCGCGATGAACGTCGGAGTTCCGTAGCTCTTGGTCTGTGGGACCAGATCGTGCAGGTCGGGGTTGTCCAGGCCGGCGTGGATCGGGTGGCCCTGCGGGTTGGGGCCGAGATTGTGTGCAGGGGTTTCCGGCCGCTCCCACCCGGCGGCGGTGTAGATGCGCTGCCAGAGCAGCTGCATGTCGGCGACGAGGTTGTTCTTCCGGGCGGTGATCTGGGCGACGAGTTCCTCCGCGTTGGTGGGGGCGGTGGCGATCTCTTTCTGGTAGAAGGACGGCTTGAAATGCGGCCGGTTCGCCTGGGCGCGGTGCAGGATCTCGCCCAGGACGGCGTCCGGCAGCCGCTGCATTCGGGTGGCCTGGCCGATGACGGCGTGGTACATCGCGTCCACCACGGCCCGGTCGAGGTGGTGGGCGGCGATGGCGGCGTACAGGTCGGTGTAGATGAGCTTGCAGTTGGTGTTGGCCTTCTTGTCGGCGGACAGGCCGTCCCAGCCGCCGACGTAGCGCCAGGCGCGGCCTTTGTCGATGCCGATGACCGACCCGTCGGCGCAGAGCACGATGTTGTCGGCGTGGGTGTCGTCGTTGTCGAGCAGCCAGTCGAGCAGGTGCTCTTTGGCGATGGCTATGAGCTGGCGGCGGCTGAGGTCGGCGAACTTGGCGCCGGTGGTACCGAGCAGGCTTCCGGTGACCGGGAGCATGGCCTGGGCCTGGCCGTACTGCCCGTCGTGGGTGATCAGGTGGCTGACCGCGGTCTGGTATCCGAGCAGCCGGGCCAGGACGTGCGCCTCGTGTTCGACCTCGGGGCGGAACTTCGCGTCGGGTTTGGGTGCCGGCTTGAAGACCCAACGGCGTTTGTGCTGATCGACGAGCACAACCTTGCGGTGGAATCCGGCGAGGTCGGGCTGGTCCGATGCCGCGGTGAAGGTGAGCTGCTGGCGGGAGATGTGCTCGGCGGTGCGCAACTTCTCGACCGCGGGTGCGACGAGCGCGACCTGGGCGGCGTGGAAGAAGGGCAGGGTGATGCCGTGGTCGGCGGCGAAGGTCTCCAGGGCCAGGGTGTGCCACACCTCAACGCCGACGTGATCGTCGACGTAGTTCCGCCAGGTGTCCCACTGTGAGGGCGGCATGTCGGGGCTGAGCACCGGGGCGTGACTCCGGTAGAAGTTGCCCTGATGCGGGTGCACCTTGCGGGAGATCTGGTCGACGTCGTACTTGCGTCCGGCAAGGTGAGCCTTGACCCAACGGCTGCGTTGGGACATGGACATGTACTGCGGGTTCTTCGCCTTGGCGCGGACCAGGTAGTTGTCGACCATGGCGTTGGTCCAGGACCCTTCCGGGCTCTTCCAGATGCCAGGGATGCGGATGCCGGCCGGGATCTCTCCGGGGATCGCGGGCTGCCAGACGATGCGGTGGGTGGCCGGGTTTCCGGGTGCGCCGGGGTGGTGCGGGCTGCCCATGACGCCGGTGTCGATTTCGAGGTCGTAGACGGCCTTCATATCGCCGCGCAGCCAGGCGTGGACCCACTCGACGAGCTTGTTGGGGCTGAGCCGGCTGGCACCTCGGCCCACGATCTTGCCGTTGCCGATCGCGGCGGCGACCTTGCCGATGTAGTCGCGGTAGGCGTCGACGCCCCAATACATGAGGTCGCCCGGATCAGGTACCGGTGCGATGGCGTACCGGTTGGCGTCCAGGGCGAACGGGCCGAGGTGGCTTCCGGTCAGTGCCTTGGTGAGGTGCTGGACGAGTGCGTGGCGGCCTTTCGGGGTGGGGATCGCCGGGTCGTAGGCGTTCTCCCGGTTGGCCAGTTCCCAGCTGTGCTCGGCGAGCGGGTGCCCGATCTTCTGCAACGGGACGACGACCCAGTTGGATTTGTTGGCGGTGAGCAGATCGATGGCTTCCTGGACCTGGGCCCGGGTCAGCGTGAGGGTGCCGATGAGGATCGGGGTGTCGTCACCGGGTGCCGGGGCGGGCTCCACAGTGGCCGGTTCGGGATCTGGAAGTTTCTCCGCCGTCTCCGCCAGCGTGACGAGGTCCCCGAAGGAGGCCGTATACGTCACCTCGGCCGGCGTCACCACCGTGTCGGTGGATTGCTGGGCGAGGGTGATGAGGGCGGCGTCGGGCACGGGATCGCCGAACCAGTGCAGTGACGTGTTCGATGACGAGTTGAGCTTCCACGTGAAGGTGGCGAACTCGTCGACCAGACCGCTGTCCATACTTGCCAACGCCGTCCCTCTCAGCTACCCGGTGTGTCTGCCACCTGTACCTACAGTTGGGACACCCCGAGTAGCCGCTCTGCTACTCCTCCACCTGGGCGAGGCCGGGGACGAGTGCGAGGGCGTTGATGACGCCGCCGAGGTCGGGACCGCCGATTTCGAGGCCGTCGCGCTCCAGCTCGGCAAGCACGAGCGGGCCGAAGGTGAAGTCATCGCTGCCGGCGCGGGCCAGGCGTAGCAACGCGATGAGGGCCTCGGCCATCACTTCGGGTCCGTCCCCGCGGTAGCGGATGCGGGTGGGTTCAGCCACCGGCGCGGGCCTTTCGGAGCAGGGTGCGGATGCGCCGGGCGGCGGCGGTGAAGAACGCGGTCAGCGCGGTGAAGCGGGCGATGGGCAGGCGTCGCACGTCGGCGGCCGACATACTGGCCGGCAGGCGTTGCGGGGCCGCCGCGGTGGTGTGTGTGCGCACGGCGGCGCTGGCCGTGCTGGCGTGGATGGTGATGCGGCAGCGGCAGTTGGGGTGGCGGGGCGGCCCGAGCAGGTCGCGGTGCACCGGAGGTGGGGGCCGGGTGGGGTCGGCGGTGAGGGTGCGGTCGAACTCGGCGTCGACCGGGACGCTCTGGCCGTTGAGGGCGCGGCAGGCCGGGCAGGGGTCGGCGGAGCCGGTCTGCCAGGTCTTGTAGAGGGTCTGCGAGGGGTGTGCGGCGCGGTAGGCGTCGTAGATGGCGAGCATGGCGTCGGTGTGTCCGCGGTGGAGTGCGACCACCGCGGACGCGTTGACCCGCACCCCGAGGCGGCGTACGGCCCGGTGCAGGGCCTGGCGGACGATGAGGATGCGGGCGGCGGTGGCCAGGGTGCCGGTGGCGCCGTCGTAGGCGGTGCGCACGCTGGTCTGGATGTCGTCGCTGGCCGCGGAGAAGGCAAGGGCGACGGCGGCGAGGACCGCGACGAGGTACGCGTCGCGGTCCGGGATCTCCGTCGGGACCTGGTAGTCCTGGGCGGCGAGTTCCCGGCTGGCGCTGGCACGGGCGACGGAACGGGCGGCAGCGTATCCGGCCCGGATCGTGGACTCCACCGTGGACTGGGTGCCGCCCAGGGCGGTCAGCAGCGCCTTGTGCACGTCGGGCCGGGACATCAGCTCCAGCCCGGTCAAGGCGGGGTTGGCCTTGATGACGCTGCCCAGGTAGCCGCCGAGGTGGGTGACGGCCTGCTCCAGCCTTCGGCCGAGCTGGCGGCGCAGCCGCCCCTCGATGGTGAGAAGGGCGGCGCTGTCAGCGCTCACTTCTTGGCCGGGGTCGTCTTCTTGGCCGGGGTGCTCTTCTTGGTCGCCTTCTTCTCTTCCTCGGCCTTGTCGGCGTCGGTCTTCACGTCGGCGAAGGCGGCGTCGACCTTCCAGCCGAGCTTGCGGAAGTAGGTGATGTCGAAGCGCTGCCGGGCGGAGATGTGGCCCTTGGCGTCGCGGATGGCCACCGTGCCGTCGCCGAAGTCGAGCAGGGTCACCCCGGGCTGGTTGGGGTGGCTGTAGGTGCGCTTGGGCACGGTGCTGGACTGCGTGGCCGGCTTGACGTTGACGGTGCCGACGCTTGCGGCCGGGGCGCCGGGGCCGCCGCCGAGGGTGGCCCGGCCGGTCTTGTTCTTGCCGTTCGGGTCGCGGATGTCGCCAGCGCCGAAGGGCTTGCCTTCGACCCCGGCCGAGGCGGTGCGCTCCTCCATGTCACGGGTGATCGGGGCGCCGATGGGCACGCCGTAGAACCGTGCACCGGATGCGGTGCGCACCCGCTTGGGCATGCCGCTGATGGTTCTGCCGCGGACCAGCTCGACGGTCTGGTACGCCTCGTCGAGCAGGTCGCGGGCCAGCGCGGTCAGGGCCAGGTTGGCGTCGTCGGGGTTGGTGAGCAGGGTGAAGCCGGGTGGCAGCAGCGACGGGTCGACCTGCGGGGGTCCACCGCCGGCACCGGGTGCGCCGTCGGCGCCGGGCATGAGTCCGGCCTCCTGCTGGAGGAGCTGCTGCTGGGCGGCTTCCTCCGCGTCGCGGTCCATCTCCTCCTCGATGGTCTCCCAGTCGATTTCCAGACCGAGTTCCTCGGAGACCTGCTTCTCCAGCTCGTGCACCAGCTCGGGCCGGATGGTCAGCGACTGTCCACCGACGGCGAGGGTCTTGAACAGCTCGAACATCCGGTCCTTCTGTTCGGAGGTGAGCTGGCCGAAGCGGAAGACCGGGTACTTGCCGGAGCTGAAGTTCCAGTCGATGAAGCGTGGGATGACCTTGGTGTTGATGACCTCTTCGATCTCCGACATCAGAGTCTGGAGCATCAGCATGAACAGCGCGTCGCTCTGCTCGCCGAAGTCGACGAGCTTGGGTTCGGAGCCGCCCTGGTCCTTGTCGAAGAACGCGGCGAGCACGGACTTGGACATCTGGGAGTTGTGGTGGTTGATGTAGCTCAGGAAGTCGAAGCCGGCGGCTTCCTTGAGGCTTTCCACCGTGTAGGTGTCCGGGATGGTCATGTACTGCGCGACGCCGAGGTCGGCCAGGGCCTTCTTGAATTCGCGCTTGTCCACATCGGACGGGTTCGGGGGCAGCTTGCCGACCCGGGTGCCGACCGCGGCGCGTTGGGCGGCGATGTGCGCGATGACGTAGAGCTTGAACTTCTTGTCCCAGTGGTACCAGGCGCTCTGGAAGTAGGACACGCCGTAGAACGGCCGCTCCTCTTCGTTGGCGGCGTACCAGAACGTGTGCTCGGCGGGCAGCTTCTTGTCGATGAACTCGCCGTGGAACATGGTCTGCTGGCGCAGCCCGGCATACTTGCCGCGGTCGTCGAGCAGGAAGGTCAGGGTCTCGCTCGGCCGGTGGGCGATCTCCTTCATCGTCCACTTGCCCTTGAGCGGGCCGGACTTGGGCGACCAGTAGACCATCTCGAAGGCGGAGAAGCCGTCGAAGACGGCCAGCAGCAGTTGGGCGATCACCCGGCCGAAAGACACCTCCATGCCGCCCGCGTTGGCCGGCAGGGTGAACATCTGCTCGATGAATTCAGCCTCCTCCTCCCCGCCGTCGGTGTGGTCCTCAGGCTGGTAGGTGGCGGTCTTCAACGCGGCCCGGATCGGCAGCACGATGAGCCGGTACAGGGCGCGGGCCTGCCCGTCGGTGCGGCGCATGCTGGCGAGCTGGCGGACCGTGAGGTGGTCCTCCTCGCGCAGCGCCTCCCACAGGTTGCGGTAGGGCGTGACGAAGGGCAGGTGCGCGCTGACTCCGACCTCGACCTCGGCGACCGGCTTGGGGCTCGCCATGGTGGCGCGCTGGCCCTGTGGCGCCTTCTTCACCGGCGAAGTCATCGGTCAACCCCTCCGGACGCTGGCCTGTCGTTGCGTGGCTATATCGGACGGCTAGAAGGGTGAGGGGATCTCGGTCTCCCACACCGTGCTGGGGTTGACCCCGACCGGGAGGTCGAAGACCCGCCCGACGCTGATCTCCGCGGCGCTGTGATAGGCGCGGGCGCCGCCGGTTTCCTCCTGGCCGCCCAGGATGACCGCGCCAAGCACGGCGCAGGCCAGTGCGTCGGCCTCGTCCTTGCTGCCGTCGCTGGGGTGGTCGACGCGGCCGTTGGGGAGCCGGGTGAGGCTGAGCAGCTCCTCGCGCAGCAGGAAGTCCGGTGGGTTGGTCGGGTCCGCGGGGGCCGGTGCCGGGATGGTGAGCCGGCCCTCGTAGGCCAGGTCGGCGAGGTTGCGCCAGGGGTCCTCGTGCAGGTCGGTGGACATCCGTTCCGACTCGATGCCCTTGGTCTCCAGGATCTGCATGCTGTCGGTGCTGGCGAAGGCGTCGAAGGTGAAGCGGCGGATGTTGAAGCCGCGCTTCATCAGCTCAAAGCACAGCTGCCGGGCCCACCGGATCTGGATCTCCCGGGGCGGGTTGGCCGAGGTGTCGGAGCTGTAGGAGATGACGAAGTCGACCTTGACGTGGGGGCGCATTTCCCGGATCGGATGTGGCGCGCCGTCCTCGTCTTCGGCGACGATCTCGTGTTCGCTCCAGCGCACCACGTGGGCCATGGCGATGCCGGCGCGGTCGCCGGTGACGGCCAGGTCGGCGTGCATGGCGTAGGCCGCGCCGCGGACCGGGAAGAAGGAGTCGGTGAACCGGTAGCGGGGCACCCAGACGGGGCGGCCGGTGCCGTCTTCGAGCCGGTAGCTGACCTCGACGGGCAGGTGTGTCATCGGCAGGAAGCAGGCGTCGATGGCGGCGTGGTTGCGGAAGTAGGGGTTGATGGCCCGGCTCGGTTTGCACTCGAATTTGGCCTTGGCCATCAACGGGTCGTCCTTGTAGTCCCCGGCGAAGACCTCCTTGCCGGTGATGCGGGGGTTGACCTCCCAGGTGGCCATCGGCCCGGACACGTAGTGCCGCGAATCGATGCCGTTGGCTTTGAGGTCGGCCTTGGCCTCGGCGGTGAGACGTTGGATGGTCGACCCGAGATAACGGGGGAAGGAGATCCGCACGTTCTTGAACACCTTGGGGAACCGGGTAGCGCCGGATGTGCGCATCATGTTGAGGATGCCTTCGGCGCTCTTGGTGGGTTCCCGGGCGGTGGCGCCGCGACGGGCGGCGGTCTCCTTCTTCGTCTTGAAGGCGTCGATCTCATCCGCGATGGCGAGCATCAGGTTGAGGCCCTCCTGGGTCTCCGCATCGGAGTGCCCGGAGATGGACTCGATGTTCTTCTTGTACGACACGACGTTCTGCCGGGGTTCGCACTTGTCGCCGAACCAGTTGCCCGGCCGGCGCACCGCCCGCACGATCGGCATGAAGAACGCCTGCTGCGCCTGGGCCGAGCTGCTGGCCACGTTGAGCAGGTGGATGGTGTCCTGTTCGGGCATGCCGTAGTAGTTCTGCGGCGACTCCAGGCAGCCGAGCAGGTAGGCGATGCGCATGCTGGCCACCCGGGCGACGTGGTCCTTGCCGCTGCCCTTGCCCCACTGGAGGGTGATGAAGTTGGTCATCCGGACCGGGCTTGACCAGTACGGCTCGTCGCGCCAGCTGCTGACCGCGCCGACGTGGAACCGGCCTGCCTGCTTGCCCGGTTCGAACTCGCGCGCCATCACCGGGTACAGGTCGGGATAGTAGATGCGTTCGATGTGCCGCACGGCCTCGTACTGGACCAGCGACAGTGGCGGGTTGCCGAGGTAGGCGCGGTCCTGCACGAAGATGGTCAGGCTGACCGGCTCCTCGGCGAAGATGCTGCCGAGTTCGGCGCCGGCCTTGTCCGCCGACTGCCGTAGCCAGGCTGCGAAATCGCTCACGCTGGCTGTATCGGCCTAGCCGGCTTTCCGACGAACCGCAGGATGGTGTCCAGGTCGGCGGTGTCGCCGGGGGCGGACATGGCGAGCACCTTCTGGAGGTCGGCGTCGCTGATGCCGGTGTCGTCGACGTCGCTGGACTGGACGACGACGTACTTGGTGGTCACCTCGACCGGCTCTTCGAAGGTGACGTTCTGCTTGGCGTCGACGGTGTAGCCGACCTTGAACAGCCTGCCGTCACTGCGATACCCGTCAGTGGAGACGATGAGGTAATTGGTCCACTGCTCCCGAACGTAAAAGTACGGCGGGCCGTCCTCGTAGTTGCTGCTCGGGTTTGCGGCGCGCCAGGCGTTACGGGCCGAGCGGGTGTGGTTGTCGAACGCGGCCTTCACCTTGTCGACGTTGAAGTCGGTCTTGGCCAGGCACAGGATCTCGTGGCCGGCGACGGAGCTGGCCCGCACGGTGTCGCGGTCCGCGCCGGCACCACTTGCCTTGCCGGCGACCTTCTTGGCTGCCGTCTTGGCCTTGTTCTTCACCTTGAGCGCTTCCCACTGGGCCAGTGCCTTGGCGGCCTTGGCCCGGGTGTCAGCATCGACGTCGTCGGCTCCGGCGGCCCACTTTTTGACCCGGGACACGGCGATGGCGATCGCCTGAGAGACGGTCTTTCCGGTGCGATGGATGGCGCGGGCGATGCGGCAGATGTACTCCGGCAGACCGCCCGCGCCCTCGACCCAGTTCTTCCCGGGGGACTTGTTCAGCGTGCAACCGGCGAGGGACACGATGAGGTCAAGCTCATCCCGGTCGAAGATGATCGTCCCCATGTCCCCGTCTCTCACTGTGGATTCCGGCTGCCGCTGGCTGTCCGCTGTGGACTAGTTGTCCTTGTCCGGCTTGGCTTCCGACTTCTGCCGGGCGCCCTGGCTCGCCTCGTACCGGTTGGTCACCTCGCGCCGCAGCTGCTCGCCGGGCATGAGGTGGTCCGACATCACCGTGCGGCCCTGGGCGTCGACCTTGGTGATGGTGCCGGAGAAGTACCGGATCTCACCGGCGTCGGTGCCGGGCTCCGGCGCCTTGGCCGGGGCCTGCTTGGGCTGCTCGGGGGTCTTGGGGGTAGGGGTGTTGGCCATCGGGTCTCCTAGATTCCGGCGTGTTCGAACGCAGCGGCGAACCGCTCCAGCAGGCCGCTGCGGGTCTTGGGGTCGGGCACCGTGGAGACGGTGTTGACGATGATCTGCTGCATCTCCCGCAGGAACGCCTTCTTGTCGGCCCCGGACAGCGGCTCGACCTTGCCGAGCAGCTTGTTGAACTCTGAGGTCATCGACAGCCAGAAGGTGTTGTAGTCCTTCTGCACGCTGGCGGAGCCGAACCCGCCCAGCTCGCCGGCCTCCTTGGAGCGCAGGACGATGTAGTTGTAGCAAATCCGCTCGATGAGCAGCTGCTGCACCGTGTTCATGGGCAGATGCCGGGCGTCGGCCCGCATCTTGGCGACGAGAACCTCGTACAACTCGCGCATCTTCGGGTCGGAGACGTTCGCCGGCAGCTCGAATGCGCCGTCGAGTTCCTCAAGGTTTCCGGCCATGTCCTTCCTTATCGGAAGGGGTCAGGACGGAAAGGCGCGAAGCCAGCCGTGCTGGTGCCACATCGGGCTGCCCGGCAGGTAGTGCGGGTGCCGGACGACCTCGACGCGGTAGCCGTAGTTGTCGACCAGCGTGGCCCGGCAGGACTCGCCGAGCTGGGGGGTGTGGAACTCGACGAGCATCGCCGGCAGGTAGTCGCTGATGAGCTGACGGGCGCCGTCGAGCACCTTCTGCTCGTGGCCCTCGACGTCGATCTTCAGGAAGTTCGGCGGGCTGAACTCCTCCAGGAGGGAGTCCGCGGTGCGGGCCTCGACAGCCCGGTTGTCGGCGTCGAACCAGACGCACGGGGACCATTCCATGCCGGGGGTTCCCGGGGTGACCAGCTGCCCGCTGTCGATCTTGCTGGGGAGGGCCGCGAGCTCGATCTGTCCGTCCACGTCGGACAGGGCGTAGTTGCTGATGACCACATTTGCCAGCGAGGCACGCCCGACCCACGGGACCAGGTACTCGTAGCATTCCTCGGCCGGCTCGAAGGCCACGACGTGCCGGAACCGTTTGGTCATGGTGGGCAGGCTCTGCCCGCAGTTGGCGCCGATGTCCCAGCCGACGTTGCCGGTGAAGCCGCGCCAGAGCTGGGCTTCGACCTCGGGTGGGTCGCTCGGGGCGGGCCTCATCAGTCCTCCAGGCGGTAGGTGGTGCGTGGGCGGCACGGGTTGAAGGTGGGTGCGACGGTGTCGGGGAACTGGGCGACGGTGCAGTGGGTTCCGCCGTACTCGCCGATGTGGGTGGAGCGGCTGGCGTACGGGGCGATCACGGTCCAGTCCTGGATCACCCGAAGGGCGATGTTCCAGTCCCACCCGGACTGTGGGGCGTCAGGGGTTCCAGAGGAGTAGCTGTGGTCCCAGGTGTCGCGCAGCACGCCGGTCCACCGGTCGGCCCAGGTGCCCCACACGAGTGGGTTGATGGCCTTGGTACGGCGCAGCAGTCCCTCGTCGGCGGGTGAACAGGTGGTGGCGTTGGAGTTGGCGCAGATTCCGAGGACGTGGTCGGTGCGGAAGGCTGCTGAGGCGTAGGTGAAGTACTCCAGGACGTCGTCGGAGACCATGACGTCGTCCTCGGCGAGCACGACGAAGTCCGCTCCTTCGGTGAACGCGGTGTCCAGGGCGTGCCAGGGGTTGGACAGCACACCCCGCCGGTGGGGGTTGAGGTGTACCTGGGCTCCGTAGGTGGTGGCGATGCGGGTCATCGTGTGCTCGGCGGGGCCGGGTTCGAGGAATACCCGGGGCTGCCAGTCCGCGTATTCGCGTACCTTCCACCAGGTGGTCATCACCGGGGAGAAGTAGCGCGGTCGGTTGTAGGCGGTGAAGACGAGCCGCCGGTTCATGCGGGTGCGAACACGGTGTCGGTGTAGCCGGAGCCGTCGTGGACCCACTCCTCGATCGCCCGCCATCCCCGGCTGGTCATGTAGCCGGTGGCCTCGACGAAGTGGGCGGCGCCGTCGCCGGGGCGGCGGCTGGTCTCCACGATGACCAGGTCGAGCTTGTCCAGGTCGGCCGCGCGCAGCAGCTCCATCTCCGAGCCCTGGGTGTCCAGGACCAGGACGTTGGTGGCGTCCAGCAGCTCGCCGATGGCTACGGTCTGAACCTCGACTGCCTGCCCGGTGGCCGTGGGGTGCGGGTGCAGGCCGCTCCACACGCTGCGCTCGGCCAGGTGCAGCCACTGAGGACCGACCGGGGCGGGAGTGACCGCCAACGGTGAGACGGTCACATCGTCAGCGTCGTGAAAACGTTCCCACAACAGCGCGTAGGACCGCGGATCGGGTTCGTAGAGGTAGCAGTGCCCGAAGCCACACTGGCGGTATATCTCGACCTCTTCGCCGTGGTGGGCGCCGACGTGGGCCACCACGAACGGATCGATGCCGAGTTCGGCTAGGACGGCCGGGAGCCGGGCGAAGGTCCACGCCTGGTGCGGCGGCAGGTGCACGGTTCTCACAGGTTGCTCCGCAGGTTCTTGACGATGTCGACGGCCCGCGGCAGTTCTTCGGCCCGGTACCGCTCGTAGGCGGCCTTGTCGGTGGCGTAGCTGCCGGCTGAGTTGCTTTCGTGGTAGGAGGCGTCCCAGCTGCCTTTGCCGGCGCCGGGGTGCAGGTGGGTGACCTTCACGTCGGGCAGGTAGAGCAGACAGCCCGCGCCCTCGCCGAGGTCTTTCCAGAAGTTGTCGCAGTACATGTGGGTCAGCGGCGGCGGTGCGAGGTAGCCCAGCGCCCGGACGATGTCGGTGGTCATCGCCATCTGGGTTGGCAGGTTGGCGCCCTGGTGCCCGTCGTCGCCGTAGACGATCCCGGCGCCCAGCAGCTTGAGGGCGGCAAGGTAGGCGGAGTCCCAGCCGTAGGTGGCCGGGCGGTGGTCGTCGCCGAGGTAGGCGATGGCGCAGGGCCGGTCGGGTCGGCTGGCGTACATGACGGACCAGAAGTTGAGGGTGCCGACGAGGCGGCGCCGTTCATGGCCGAGGTGGATGCGCATGGCGGGGTAGAAGGTGGCCCGGCTGACCTCGACGGCGGTCCGGTAGTCGTCCTCGTCGGGGTCACCGTCGATGCACCAGATCATGGTGGTGTCGGCGGTGCAGGTGTTGGCGAAGGCGCGGGCCATGGCACCGACCGACCCGGGCCGCTGCCGGCTGGGGATAAGCACGAACAGTCGGGTCACCGGCGGGCGGCCATCTCGGCGAGGGTGAGCCGACGTTCAGGGCTGGCGGCCGGCGCGGTGGGCCGGGCGGGGGCGAGGGCGTCGACGAGCATGGCCACGAGGAGGTCGAGCCCGGTGCGCGGGTCGTCCCCGGACCGGATCTTTGTCTTGTGGTCCCAGAGCAGCTTGAGGCCGGCGACCGCGGTGGGGGTGTCGAGGGCGGCGGCGAGCTGCTCGCGGGCGCTGAGGGCCTCGCCCTGGGCGTTGACGGTCCCTGCGGCGTGCAGGATGCACACGTCGCGCAGGGTGGCGGCCAGCGCGGTGGCGATGGTGGCGGGGTCGGCGGTGCGGGTGAGGGTGTCGGCCAGGGCGCCGAATGCGGTGGCGTGGTTGCCGGTGCGGATGGCGCCGAGCAGTGCCGGTCCGGGGTCGGTCTCCCCCATCACGTCGACGAACTGCTCGACGGTGTTGACGCCGACCTGGGTGATCTGGTCGAGCAGCATGACGGCGTCGCGCAGTGCTCCGTCGGCGCGCTCGGCGACGAGGCTGAGCAGGCCGGGCTCGACGGTGATGCCTTCGGCGGTGCAGATCTGGGTGAGTCGTTCGGTGATGTCGGCCGGTGCGATGCGCCGGAAGGTGAACCGGGTGCAGCGGGAGGCGACGGTGTCGGGGATGCGGCCGGGTTCGGTGGTGAGCAACACGAAGACGGTGTCCGGCGGGGGCTCCTCGATCATCTTGAGCAGGGCGTTGAAGCCGGCGGTGCTGATCGACTGGGCCTCGTCGAGTCCGATGACGCGCCAGCCGCCCCCGACGGCGTAGAGGGCGTGCTGGCGCAGTTGACGGATGTCGTCGACCAGGCCGTTGGAGGCGGCGTCGATTTCGACGAGGTTGAGGTTGGTGCCGTCGAAGGTGGACTTGCAGGGCACGCAGTGGCCGCAGGGTCCGGGTGGGGTGTCGCAGTTGAGGGCGGCGGCGAGGATGCGAAGCGTGGTGGTCTTGCCGGTACCGCGGCCTCCGCTGAAGGTCATAGCTCGGGGTACCCGGCCCTTGTCGACCATCTGGCGCAGGACGACCTGGACGGCGCGTTGGCCGACCAGGTCGTCGAAGGTGCGGGGGCGGTACTTCAGGGCAAGACTTTCCACGGCGTTGGCGACCTTTCAGGCTGGGGGTTTCAGCGGGGCTGTGGGGGGTTGAAGCGTTGGGTGATGATGCAGGCTTCGCCGCCTGAGGTCATGAGCCGGCGCATGTCGGCACGGGAGATGCGGGCGGTGCCGTTCTTCCCCCAGTTGGGTCCCCAGGAGTTGTAGATGGTGTAGTAGCCGGAGTCGCCGGGGGCGGTGACTTTCAGGCCGATCGCCAGGCAGCAGTGGCCGCCGACCTTGGGGCCGGTGGGGCGCAGGTACCCGGTGCTGTTGGGTTTGAGCATTCCCCGGTACCAGTCCAGGCCGAGGATCTGCGGGCCGACGGTCATGGCCAGGGCCATTTCCTGCTCGGTTTTGGCCCACCGGTACTCCCCGACGTAGCCGAGCTTGACCATTTGCTTGACGCCGGCTCGTACGGAGGTTCCTTCGTAGCGGGGTTCCGCGCCGGGGTAGGCGCCGCCGGGCCACTGGTCGTCGCGCTGGGCTGGCCAGTAGACGGTCTCGCGGGCGAAGGTGGCGGTCAGGCCGCCGACCGGGACCGGGTTGAACCGCAGCTCGTTGGTGCAGCCGAAGCCGACGCAGGCGCCTTCCTGGCCCTGGTTGAGGACCGGCTCGCCCTCGGGGATGCCCCAGTTGATGGTGACCGGCTTTTCCTGGCCGCCGATCACTTCCATGATCGAGTAGAGGCTGTCCCGCTGGTCCGGGTCGGGGATCCGGTCCAGGCGGGGGTCTTCCACTGTGGAGCCGTCACGCAGCTGTTCGGTCATCAGGCACCTTGCCGATCGTCAGAAGGGGTCCCTGCGCGGCGAGGACGTTGCGCATGGGTGCCGAAGCGGCCCGGCGTACGTCCTCAGGTACACCTACCGCGCAGGCCCCGTCGTTTTGCGCGGTGAGCGACAGCCGGGCGGTGGAGAAGCCGAACAAGTAGCCGCAGGTGGGGCAGGAGTAGTAGCAGTGCTCGCCGTCCTGCTCGGGTTCGGCCATCGACCGCCCTGCGCCGGTCCGGCACTCCGGATCGGCGCAGGGGCGCAAGGCTGCCTGGTCAGGCTGTCGACTCATCGGTGGTCACGGTGTCGGCGGGCAGGCAGATGAGGTCCGGGCTGACCTGTTCGAGACGCGTGTATACGTCGTCGTTGTCGTCGAGGTCTTCGGTGAGCTGGGAGAGGTCTTCGGTGTTGCCGGCGTCGGGTGCGGGCTGCTCGCCGGTGGTCGCGGGCTGGTCGGTGTCGGTCATGGGTAGGTCGCCTCCTGGAGGATCTGGCCGTCGTGCTGGTCACGGCAGCGTGGGCAGCGGTGCGGGTCGTAGGGCCGGTCAAGGACCGTGGTGGGGACCTGGAGGGAGCAGTCCAGGCAGCTGGGTCGAAGGAAGTCCTGCTGGCGGCGGTCCACGGCGAGGAAGGTCTCGACCCGGCGGGCGGGGGTCTTGGCGGCGTCGAGCCAGGACGGGCGGCCCATCAGTGCGGTATAGAGGTGGTAGGGGTTGGGGCGTCCGCGGCTGAGGATGCGAAGGACGGCGTTGGCGCCGTCGCGCACGAGCCAGAGGTCGTCGACGAAGTCGTGGGCGTTGACCTGCTCCGAGGTGGGTGCGAAGTAGCCGCCTTCGACCCGTAGGCGCATCGGTACGCGGTCGCAGGCCCGCCACCACCCGAGCCGGTTGAGGACCGCGGCCGGTTCGGTGTCGACCTCCAGCTCGAACAACGACAGGTCGATGTCGGCGGTCAAGGTGGTGGAGCCGGCCGGGTGCGGGACCCAGTCGGTGATGTCCATCCAGCGGCCGAGTTCGGCGTCCATGGCGACCAGGAAGGTCCGGACCGTGTCGGCGGACAGCCGGCGGGTGAAGGCCAGTTCGAGGTAGTCGGTGCCGTAGGTCCAGTCCTTGTGCTTGATCTCATCCGAGGCGAAGCGGATGGACCGTTTGGCGATGCCGTGTGTGAGGTTGAGCTGTTGCTGTGCGCGGAAGGCGGCGCGGCGCACCGCGTGGCGCCAGTGCGGGTTGGCCACGAACCGGTAGGCGGCCGGTTTGGCCAGCCGGGCCCGGACCCGCATGGCCTGGCTGCGTTGGTCGACCACGGCGAGGGTGGACAGGTCGATATGGCGTTCGCGTTGGGCTGCGCGCAGGTAGCCGGTGCGGATCTTCAGGTCCGCGTAGGTGCAGGCTCCGCAGGTCTTGCCGTGGCATTTGGTGTCGCAGCGTTCGATCCATTCCGAGCCGTGGTAGTCGGTGTCGAAGTTGAGGTCGTAGCTGTGGGAGTCGGTGTTTGTGATGAATTCACGCATCTGGACATACGTCTGCCACAGCATCTCCACCGAAATGCCCTGGTCGATGTACTCCCAGCCGAACATGTCGTTCTTTTTGCGCTCGTCAAAGCAGTCGTTGTATCCGTTGCGAAAGCCGTGGGTGTGTAGCTTTTCGACGATGATGTCTTTGAAGTTGCGCGGCACACCGCCCCAGCACGCCTGATCGATGGCTTCCATCGCGTCCACGAGGGCCTCCCCCACGTGCCGGGATGCACGTTGGCAGAGCTGAAAGAACGCCATCTTGTTGGGTTCTGCTTTGGCTCCTAGCTTGAAGTCGATTTTCAAGTCGCGGAACTCCTCCCACACGTCACCGAGGATCCGGGACTGGGTGGGTGCGGCGAACCACTGCATCGGTGTGTTTGCTTCGATCATCAACGGTGTCCAGGAGAACTGGATCCGGACGTTCGGCTGGTGCATGCTCTCGCGGATGTCAGCGAGGTCTTTCGCCAGGTTGAGGATGCGAAATACGTCGCCTTCGTTTTCCCCGGGAAGGTTGTTAATCATGAACAGTTTGAACTTCTTAATGCCGGCCCGGATCCCGCGGGTGACAGCTTCCCGGATGTCGGCGTCCGCGGTGCCTTTGCCCACCAGATCACGCATCCGTTGGCTGTTGCCTTCCACGCCGAGAGTCACCGCGTCCATGCCGCCGTGCACCTGGAGCAGAATGAACTGGTCGTCGGCGATGAAGTCATCCACCCGCATCGACGGGGCGTCGACCTCGTCCGAGACGTTTTCCAGCAGCGCCGCGATGAGCCGCTTCCGCTCGGTGTGCATGGGGAAGTCGGGCGAGAACGGCGCCATCCGGGCGGAGCCCATGTTGGCGGCGTATTTCTTCGCGTATTCGACGACGTAGTCGACGCTGCGCTGCCGGTAGGGCTTCTGCCGGTAGGTGAGTGCGCAGAAGGAGCACCAGGCGGGACAGCCGCGGGCGACTTCGAGGTCGCCGGAGCCCATTGCCGGGTCCGCGTAGAGCAGCGGCGGATCAGTGAGTGGGGCGATCGCGTCGAGATTGCGGACATGTCTCTTGGTGAAGGGCATCCGCATTCCGTCGAGCTTCGAGGTGTAGCCGACGACCTGCTTGGACGGGTGGGGTCCGACTCCGGCGTGGCTGCGGTCCTCCTCGCCGTAGTGCACCTCGACGAAGCGGGGGAAGTAGAGGTGGTTGAACTCGCGGGCCAGCTCGGCGTAGCAGCCGATCCGGTCGGTGGTCCAACGCCCGGTCGCTTTGAAGCCGGCGATGCGCTGGCAGAGGGCGCCGATGCCCGGGTTTGCGGGTTCGTCCTCGACTTCTCCCAGCCACCAGCAGTCGACGACCGGGGCGAGGACTTCCGGGGCGCCGAAGGACAGTCCCCCGGCGATGACCATCGGGTAGTTGCCGGGGGCGGCGTCGCGGTCACGCCAGCGGATCGGGATGTCGGACATGGCGAGCATCTTCAGAAACGACAGCGACAGCACCGGATAGGAGATGGAGGTGCCGACGACGTCAAAGTCGGCCAGCTGGTGCTTGGTCTCCACCCCGAAGATGGGGATCTGGTTCTTCTCCAGCAGCCGCAGGTCCCGCGGCGTGGCCGGCAGGTAGAACCGGTCACACAGGTAGCCGGGATCGGCGTCGTTGATGCTGGTGTACACCGCGGGGATGGAGGAGTTGCCGGCGGCTGCCTCGTACGGCCAGGACGCCACCATGCACCACCGGACGGTGGCGTCGTCCCAGGACTTGCCACGGGCGTTCGGTTCGTCGCCGAGGAACTGCACGCCCAGGTCGAAGCGGTGCAGGTTGGCATCCAGCCACCGTTGGATGTGCGATGGGCTTCGGCTGGTCACTTCGACCGGTGATCTCTGATCTGGTACCGGCCGAGCATGACTTCCCAGAAGCGCCTGTGCCAGGGCCGGAGGCGCTTCCATCCCCGGGTTCCGTGGTAGCGCAAGGTGTAGCGCCGTCCGTCGATCCCGATGTATGTGTAGCCGATCGGGCGCACGTCGTTGTCACCCATGGCTTGCCTCGGTGTCGCGGCTGAGAACGAGGTGGCGCAGTTGACGCCAGCCGCGGAAATTGCCGGGCACGGCGGCGCCGGGGCGGGCCGGGGTGGCGGGGTGTTCCAGCGGGGAGGCGTGCGGCGGGTCGGCCTCGACGAGCCTGGTGTACAGGTCGAGGTCGGCTTGGGTGTCGCGCCGTCCGTCGTGGGTGAGGTAGGAGACCCGGGCGCAGCGGGCGGCGCTCAGGCGCTGATGTACCCACCTGGAGACGTGCTGATCCTCCGGTTGCAGGTAGGGAAGGTGCCACCCGCCGTACGGAACGGGCCTGGGGGTGGACGCCTGGCGGGCAGCTTGCATCGCCTCGGCGGCGACGAGGATCTCGTCCTGCGCGAGCGCGGAGCAGCGCTGCCGCCAGAATCCGTCCCAGTCGGTGGCCGAGATGATGACGGTGTGCGGCAGGAACGGTTCGAGGAGCCGGTTGACCACGCTCTTGTGCACGCCGAGGCAGATGAGCTGTTCGGCGTAGACCACTGCCGCATCGCGGGCGGCGAGCCAGATCTCGCGGGCCTTGACCGGGTCGTCGATGTCGGTGCCGCCCTGCATGCCGCGCTGTTCGGCGGGGAAGCGCACTGGGATCGCTGGCCGGTCGGCGACGCGGTTGAGGATGCGGGAGACCGGGATGGCCCGGGAGGACGCCGAGTTGCGGCTGAAGGCGCGGTGGGTGTTCAGCTCGGCCAGCACGAACCGGTGGAGTGTCACCTCGATGGTGGTCAGCCGGACCCCGGCAGGTGAGATCGAGTCGGCGATGACCCGTGCCGTTGGCTGGAAGTCGCTGTCCACACCTTCCCCTACCGCCGGCGTGGCGGGTTTTCCTCGGCGCTGAGCCGGTCGTAGAGGGTGAGGATCTCGGCGAGGGTGCGCAGCACGGATCCCTCCCGGCTGTGCCGGCGCCCGGCGCGTTCGTCGAGCAGGTCGACCACCGGCTGGGGGATCTCCTGCGGGGTCATACCGCCTCGACCCGAGTGATGCCGTCGACGAGCTGGAACCGGTAGCGGGTGTCGGCGAGTTCGGCATAGGCGTCGGAGTGGGTGACCATGATGACCTGCACGCCGGTCTTGTCGACCAGCTCACGCAGGAACTCGGCCAGGCGCGGCTCGTATTCGGCGCTGACGTGGGCGAAGGTCTCGTCCAGGAACAGGACCGTGTCCTGGCGGTGCGGTGAGAGCAGCAGCACGACCAGGCGCAGGAGGAAGCCGACGGTGGCGGCCAGGCCGCCGCCGCGGGCGTCCATGACGGGGGTGTCGACCGCAGCTCCGTCGAGGGTGGAGCGGACCACGAAGTCCACTTCGGGTCGGTTCCCCCGCACGACAGGTACCAGGTGGAAGGACAGGTCGTCGCCGAAGATGCTCTGCAAGCCCTTGGTGACCAGGGTTTCGATGGTGGCCTGGGCGGCTGCCTGGCGTTGTTCGCCGATGGAGGTCAGGACGGCGGCGGCGCGGGTGTGGTCGTCGACCTGGCGGGTGAGGTCGGCGATGTCGGTTTGCAGTTGCTGACCGGCGCGGGCCAGGGCGCTTGCCTCGCCGACCTGGCGGTCCAGGGCGCGGCGCGCCCGCCGCAGCCGATCCTGGCAGCTGGTCAGGTTCATCCGGCGCCTACCCAGTCGCTGTGCATCTGCTGGACGACTCCGACGGCGCCGGTGTCGGCGCGCAGCATGACGGGGGCTTTGCGGGTCTTGGTGTCGTCGCCGAGCTGGAGGGTCAGGGTCTGGCCGTGGTGGGCCGAGATCAGATCGGCGAGGAACTGGTGGTTGACCACGACGGTGCGTTCGGGGCCGGTCCAGCCGGCGTCGATGGTCTCGGTGGCGTCGTTGCCGTACTTGTCGCGGGCGACGACGGTGACGGTGCCGGCGGCCAGGCGCAGTGCGATCGCCGAGGTTTCGGGGTCGGCGTTGATCCGGGTGCGCTTGAGGGCGACGAGCAGCTCGCGGCGGTCGACGGTCAGCGGGTGCCGGTTGGCCAGGGCCGGTCGCAGCAGGGAGGCTTCCATGTCCGGGAACTGGGCCATCAGCTTGTTGACGACGAATACGTCGGCGCCGAGGCGGAAGATCAGGTGGTGGTCGCTCTGCCCGATTCCGATCTCGGTGACGTCGCTCTTGGCCAGCAGCTTGAGCAGCCGGTCCGCAGCGGCGATCGGCAGCTGGAAGGCGAACGGGAAGGTGCACATGGCGGCCTGCTGGAACCGCGAACCGTCGCAGGCGGTGAGCTTGCTGTCCCGGATGTCGATCATCATGAGGCTGGCGCGGGCGACGTCCTTGCAGGCGGCGTAGCGGACCGCATCGAGGGCGGTGGCGAACTCGGTGCGGTCGACGGCGGTCATGACCACTTCGGTGACTTCGGGCATGGCGGGGTAGTCCTCGCCGCCCTGGAGCCTGTTGGTCCAGGTGGTGCGACCGATGGTGATATGGGCGGTGCCGGCGGAGACGCGGAAGGCGACGTCACCGTCTTCGGCTTCGCGGATGATGCCGAGCAGTTTCTTTGCGGGGAAGACGATGACGCCGGGTTCGGTGACGGTGACCAGCTCGGTGGTGGCGATCATGGACTGTTCCATGTCGCTGGCGATGACCCGTAGCCGGCCGGGGCGTGCGTCGAGCTGGAAGTTGTTGAGGACTTCCATGACATCGCGGGTGGGCACGACGGTGGCGGCGCGGTCGAGCAGCAGGCCGAGGATGAACCTTTTGACCGTGAAGGCCAGGCCGAGGCTGGTGGTGTGTCGGGTGGCCGGTGCGGGTTCGTCGGTGAGCAGGGTGTCCAGGAAATCGCGTCCGTCGACGACGTTGCCCATCGGCTATGCCCCGATCTTGTCCAGCTCGGCGTTGAGGATGGCCAGCTCATCGGCGAGCTGTTCCTGGAGTGCGGCCAGCAGGGTGCGGGCCTGCTCCGGCGTGGCTATACCGAACTCGTCGTGCAGTGCCTGCCGGGCACGCTGCGCCTGGGCCTGCGCGGCGTCGCGGGCATGTTCGGCGCGGATGCGGTCGCGTTGCGCGGCGGCGATGCGCTCGCGGAGGGCGTTGACCCTGGTTTCGAAGTCGGCGGTCACTGGCGGGCCTCCTCGGCGGCGCGGCGCAGACCCAGGCCGAGTGAGTCGGCCTCGGGTGCGTAACGGGGGCAGGCGTGGCGGACCTCGCACCAGGTACAGCCGGCGGTGCCGGACTTGCAGGTGATGGCGTCGGTGCGGATCTCTTCGACCATGCGTTGGATGCGGGCCCACATCTGGCGGCGGTCCTCGTCGGTGATGGTGATGCCGAGCATCTGCTGGGGACACATGGGCTGGATGAGTCCGACGGCCCGGGTGGGTTCGCCGAAGAGGCCGAGCACGGCCAGGTCGTAGAAGGTGAGCTGGCCGGCGACCCGCCGCCAGTACTGGTCGTCGGCGGTGGCTTTGAGGTCGAGTACGACGTAGCCGGGTTGGTGGTGGACCAGGATGTCCATCTCGCCGACGAGCAGGACGGTGCTGCCGGCGACGACGACGGGCACTTCGAAGCGGTACGGGGCGCGGAAGTGGTAGGGCAGGACGTGGCGGGCGAGCAGTGGTTCGAGCCGGTCGACGAGGTCGAGGCAGAACTGGCGCAACTGGGCGCGGTCGTCGGGGTTGCGCCAGCGCACCATGCCGTCGCCGGAACTACGGGCCTCGGTGAGGCCGTCGACGATGGCGGCGTCGACCATGGTGGTCATCTGCCCGGGGCGCCGCTGCGGGTCGGCGAGCCACTGCTGCATGACGGAGTCCACGACCATGCCGTGGTAGTAGTTGCGCAGATCCTTGACCGGGCTGCGTTTGCCTTCGCGGATCAGGCGGGCTTTCATGCCGCACTCGTCGTGGGTGCGTAGCGCGCTCCAGGAGATCCGGATGGGTTTCATACCGGGGCCAGCTGGTAGCGGGGGTTCAGGCAGAGTGTGGGGACTCCGGCGGCTTCGATGGCGGCTGCGGTCTCGGCCCAGTCTTCGAGGAAGAGCAGGGGTGCGTAGCCAGTGGCGCGGATCTCGTCGAGGTAGGCGAGTTTGATGTCGCCGTCGAACGGGCTGTCGTCGGGGCGCATCCGCAGCACTTCGTAGGCCACGCAGTGGGTCCGCAGCCACCGTTCGGTCAGGGCGCGGGAGCACTCGGGCCGGTTGGTGACGATGTGCACGCCGTAGCCGGCGGCGTGGAACATCCGCAGGGCGGCGATGGGTCCGAGCATCGGGGCGTCGTTGGAGCAGGCCATCGCGTAGGCGGACCAGGTCCGTGCCGCGTCCACGGTGGGGCACAGATGCCGGCGTTGGCGCGTGTCGGCCAGCGTGGAGTCCAGGTCGGTGAGGATGACCTCCATCCGGGTGCCGGCGACGGTGCGGTAGAGCGGGTTCACGCGCTGGCCTCTTCCAACAGGGCGGCGATGAGGCGTTCGAGTTCCTCGCCGAGGTGCAGGGTGCGCACGTGGGCCAGGACCGCCTCGATGGAGGTGATTTCGAGCCGGGCCTGGCCGACGGAGTCGAGGAACCGGTCGAGTTCGACCTGGGCGGTGCGGGCCTGCTTTGCCTCGACGAGGCGGAAGACCTCTTCGGCCGGCTTGTGGGGAAGGTCGAGCAGCGCGAAGGTGCCGGTGTCGGCGCTCCAGGCGGCGATCTGGACCGGGCGGGTGAGGTTGTGTTCGTGCAGGGAACCGCGGGAGAGGGCTCCGGCGTTGCAGAAGGTCACTCCGCCGACCTGGTGGATGCCGTGCGGCTCGTGGACGTGTCCGTAGTAGACGCTGCCGTGTCCGCCCATCGCCCACGCCCACTTGCCGGCGGGGTAGTTCTCGTAGGCGAGTTCTCTACCTACCGGGTAGAGCGGGGCGTGGGTGACGCACAGCGCGGCGGCACCTTCGGGGTTGAGGTGGCGCCAGTCGGCGAAAGCGGACTCGACCGCGTCGTCAGTGAAACGCATCAGCCAGGGCACGCCGTAGACCAGGTCGCCGCCGCTGTTCATCCAGCCGTTGAGCAGGCGCAGGGCGCCGGAGGCGATGACCACGCCGAGGGGTTGGGTGTTGTCGATGCTGTCGAGCCGGTCGTGCAGCATGTCGTGGTTGCCGGGCACGACGTAGGTCGGGCAGGGGTAGTCGAAGAGCAGCGCGATCAGGTCGATGACGGTGCGGTGGCTGGTCCGCCCGGGGGTCTTGTGGTGGAACACGTCACCGGCCCAGATGACGCCCGCGGACCTGCGATCGGCGGCGATGGTGCCGACGTGGCGCAACAGGTCGAAGATGTCGTCCTGGTAGCTGTCGGTGCAGCTCGACGGGGGCCGGTCGGAGAGGTGGATGTCGCCCATCAGCAGGTACTCAGACATCAGCCTGTACCGCCTGCCACTTGGCCAGGTCGGTGAACCGGAAGTCGCCGGGGCTGCCGTAGACGGCCAGGTTCAGACCGGCGGCCTGGAGGAGCTTGAAGCACCAGTGGCAGGGTTCGCGGGTGACATAGATGATGCCGCCGGTGTAGAGCGCCCGGTCGGAGTTGAGGATGGCGTTGGCCTCGGCGTGCACCGAGATGCAGTCGTCGTAAGCGCTGAGCGGGGGCTGCTCGGCGGCGGACTTGAGGCCGCGGGGGCAGGCACCGGCCAGGCAGCCGGGTCGCCCAGGAACGGTGCCGGGGTAGCCGGATCCGACGATGCGGTGACGCTGGTCGACCAGGACGGCACCCACTTTTGCCCGGCGGCAGTCAGTGCGCTCAGCGACCTGGTGGGCGATCGCCAGAAAGTAGTCCGTCCAATGTGGTCGCGGCACCGCACCTCCATGCAGAGAGTCCCCAGGAGGCGTGCCTCCTGGGGACTTCTACACGGCGCGGGCCGTCGTTTACGCGCGCTGGCGGCGGTGCCGGCCGATCCGGCGGGTCGCCATGACGAGCCCGGATCCGGCGACGACGAGGAGCAGTCCGAAGCCGACCATCGCGCCGGTCCCGGGCAGGGAGTCGGTGCGGGGCAGCTCCAGCGGCGGTGTGGTGGTGCTGGTCGAGGTGGACGGCTGCGGCGAGGTGGACGGGGTCCCCGGCGCCGAGCTGCTCGACGACGCTGACGGGCTGGTCGACGGGCTCGGCGAAGCGCTGGCGGACGGGCTCTTCGACGGGCTCGGCGAGGGGCTGGTGGACGGGCTCTTGCTGGGGCAGGGCTGGCCGTAGCCGTGCGGCCCGCACCGTCCCTGGACGATGTCGCTGACGCTGACCGGCGCGAAGGAAGCTGCGTTGAAGCCGCCCCCGGCACCAATGATGGTGTGGCTCATACCGCTCATAACTGGCATCTCCAGCTTTTAGTTACGTATGGGTTGTTGACAGGTGGGGCAGGTACCGGCCTCGACGAGCAGGGCGTGCAGCTGCTGCTCCAGCACCGCGGTAGCGGTTGAGGTCCGGTACTTCGCCTGCGCGGCTTCCGCCTCGGCTTTGGCGGCGGAAGCGCATTCGCGCAGGAGTTGATGGAGGGTGGTGAGCCGCCCGTGGGCGGCTAGAGCGGCCGTCTCGGACGGGACGGGCGGCAGCTGTTCGGCTCGGGCCAGGACACCTTCCGCGATCTCCAGGGCATCCGTGGCGGCCGTCAACCGGCGGATCTGGTCTTTGAGGTGGGCGGCGCGGGCGGCGGCCAGCTCGGCGCGGTCGCATGCGGCGAGGCGGACTTTGAGGTCGGCGAAGCGGGCTGCCTCGGTCACCAGCCGTTCGAGGTCGGCGCGGCGGGTCTTCAAGGTGCCGGCGGCGGCTGCCCGCACACGGTTGGCTTCCCGGACCGCCGCGTAGATGGTGTCCACATTGGTCAGCTCGCCCAGCTCGCGGGCGACGGTGGCGCCGGACTCGGTGAGCAGGTACGGCCGGTCGAACTGGCCGGCGAAGTTGATCGAGGTGCCGGTGGTGGGGACGGGGGCGATGCGCAGCGTCTGGGTGACCGCCTCGGGGACGGACCGGTTGAGCTTGGTGTAGTCCTTTTCCCCGTCGGGTCCGACCAGCCGGTAGCGCCAGGCCCCGCGGCTGTACTCCAGGGTCACCGCGGCCTCGCCGGTGCGCACGGTGATGGCGGCGGCGTCGGCGCCACGGGTGATTGCCGAGGTTCCGGAGATGTTGGAGGCGACGGCGCGGAAGGCTCGCATCAGGGCGGACTTGCCCGATGAGGACTGGCCGACGATGACGGTGAAGCGGCCGAGGTCGAGGTCGACCCTGCGCAGGCTCTGGAAGCTGCGGATGGCGACGTGCTCGATCACACGTTCACCCGCCGCCAGAGCGACTCAGGCACCTGCACGGCCAGCTGGTGGCGTTCACCGTGCACCTGATGCAGGTGCTCGTGCAGGTCCACGATGTGCTGCAACAGGTCCGCGGCGATGGCGTGGGCACGGTCGGCTTCCCGGCGCAGGGCACGAAGATCCGCCTGCATCCGCGCCTTTGATTCGCTCATGTCCCTTCCCGGCTTTCCAGGCCGACGGCTGCACGCAGCTCGTCAACGTCGCGGACGAGTTCACCGGTTGAGTCTGGTGTGGACTCCATCAGGTCGGCCACCGCGTCGGCGATGGCGTTGAGCTTGCGGTGAACGGCCCGGCTGTCCCGGGCCTGGGTGTTCTGGATCAGCGCGACCAGGAGGAAGGTGATGATGGTGGTCGGTGTGTTGATCAACAGCTGCCAGGTGTCGATGTCGCGGACCAGCAGGATTGTCGGTCCCCAGGCGACGACCAGGGCCACACATGCTGCGAAGAACCAGCCGCGGGCAACCCAGCCGGCGACGGCGGTGGCGAAGCGGTCGAACCTATTGGGCGGGGTCGCCTGCGAGGGCTTCATCGCGTTCGGTCGCAAAGTCGTAGACATAGCCGTCTCCGGTGGTGGCGATCAGGTGGCGGATCCACAGGGCTGTCAGGATGTCGGCCCCGGTTGCTCGCAGGGCACGGATGCGCCGCGTCATGTCCAGGGTCGCCTCGGGACCCCGACCGAGTTCCGACCGGAGGAACGGCTCAGGCATGCCGTTGGTGGCGGTAGCAGCGGTAGTCGTAGATCTGCCCGCGCAGGCACCACCGTGCCGTGCACAGCCTCAGATACGGCCACCGGGCGTTGAACCAGCTTTTGATCGAACTCACCTTGCCCTCTGTGAACAGACAGGACGGGGCGGCCAGGAACCTGGCCGCCCCGTCATCGAGGCGGGGATGGGATTTGAACCCATGGCCTGCGGATTATGAGCCCGCTGCGCTACCGAACTGCGCCACCCCGCGTCGGAGGCTGGTATGCCCACCCACTTCTACCGCGACCGTACGACAGTTTCCGCGCCCGGCGCTCAGCCGGCTTCGGAGAAGAAGGTCCAACCGGTCATCTCAGCCGTCCACTGGTGCCCGCAGCCAGGACATGTGTGCGCGGCCCGAGGGGGGTCGACGATGTCCTCGACGGATATCGAGTCATCGACGAACACCCCCTCGAACATGAGCGCGCACTGTGGACAGTCGAGGTTCTCGGTGAACCGGAGACCTTCCTCGCCCCTGGCCACCGCATCGGAGTCGAACTGTCGCGGCACTACCGTCTCCGGATGTCCAGTGGTAGACGTGAATCTCCACCGCGGTTGCCTCGACGGCGTCGACGGTCCAGGTCGGCGAACTGGGCGTCCAGGTAGCGCTGCATCCCGAGCTGGAAGGTGTCCAGCGCGGCAGAGATCTCCTCAGCGAAGATGCTTCGGAGTCGTTCCTCTGTGACTCCCGTCGACGATTCCAACGGCGCTGTTGGCTGCGGCTCCGGCATAGACTCTTCCTCCTCCGGAGTGGTCGGCGGGTCTTCCGCTTTTCCCGGGCTCAGAGTTGTCGGTCTGGCCTTGATCTGTTCCAGCATCTTTGGCCGTATCCGCACCATTCGCCTGCCCAGAAGCCCGTCGTCGCGGACCTCCAGGTACTTCTTGGTCATCGAGTAGACCGCCTGGTTGACCAGTGCCACCTGCCCGCTTCGGATCTGCTGGTCGACGTCAAGTTCCTGGTGCGTGCGGGGTCCTTCGCGGCTGAGCCTGCTCTGCTCCTTGGTTTGGTAGTGGCGCAGCGCCCGTCCCGGCATCACCCGGTTGGCCGCCCTCGCCTTGACGTCGTCCAAGGGTTGCCACTGGCCGTCGAGAAGCAGCTTGAGCAGGTCCCTGCTCTCGCTGGACAGCGGACTTCCCACTGGCCTACTCCCCGTCCAGCTTGGGCAGCGCGTTCATGGCAGCGCGGATGACATCCAGCTTGCGGTCAAGCTCGTCGAGCCGTTGCTCGATCAGCTCCCGGTCGTGTCTGGTGACGATCTGGCGGACCAGATCCTCCGGCTTGACTCCGAGCACCTTACCGATGCCCGCGGCAAGTGCCGACTTCGGCGAGTGCAGCCGCGGGTGCTTGCCCTGCGCGTGCTTGACGGGCCGACGCTCGACCGCCCGCACCTTTGCCGCCTTGGCGACGAATTCCAGCCGGGCGCCCTCGGAGTTGAGGCCGCGCAGGGCGCGGGTGACCTCGCGGATCTCGTCCGTGGTCATTCCGGTCGAGGTGGCGAGCTTGGCCAGGGCGAAGAAAACGGCGTCGTCCTTGACCGCGACGAGCGCCACCTTGCTCGACGCCGGCAGGTCGAGGAATCCACCGAGCTTCAGGCCGCGGGCGCGCTGGTCGGCATCCTGGACCGTGCGAGCGCTGCGGAGCTGGGCCGGTGACAGGCCGGCAGCCTCCGCGGCCTGGGCGTCGCTCCAGCCCATGGCCGACAGTCCGAACGCCTGCTGGATCCGCCAGGCCAGCTCGGGGGTGACCCCGTGGCGGGCGTTGGCCTCGACCGTCAGCAGGTGGATGACCTCGCTCGGGGTTTCCTCCGACAGCACGATGCCGTTGATGGTGTCGACGCCGACCCGGGCGGCCGACGCCTGCCGGTTGTTCCCGTCGACAATCACCAGCTTGCCGCCGTTGGGGTAGACCACGATCGGGGGGAAGGCCACCCCGGCGCGCATGGCCGTGCAGAACCGGTCCACGCTTTCGGCGACGATCGGATCGCGGCGGGCCTGGTTGGTCCGTGATGCTTTCACGTCGATGAGGCTCATCGGGATCGGTGCCGGCGGCGCGTACTGGACGCCGTGGGACTGCAACCAGCTCTCCACCTCGACGGTGGCGGCGACCTCGGCGGTCACCGGCTGCACGGGTCCTTCGCCGATCCGGCGGACCTGGCTGCGGAGCCAGTCGGTCCCGGACCGGGACCTGCGGCCGACTGCGGTTGACATTTTCGTTGTTCTCCTAGTCATTTGGGGTTGCGCTACCTTCTACTACCGTCACAGGCTCGCTACTTTCCGCGACATCTGCCTGGAGGAGTCGATTGCCGAGGGCGTCGTAGTGCGCGTCGAGGCGTTTCCGCAGCTCGGAGAGGTCGGCGGCCTGGTTGGAGCGCTGGCGGCGCCGGCAGCGGGCGCGGGCGTTGTCGCTGAGGCCGTGTTCACAGCCGCGGTGGTCCATGGGAGAGGTGTCGGCCAGAGCGCGTTCCAACGCTTCGATGTCGTCGTAGAGCTTGTCCAGCTCCGGGTCGCCGGTGGAGAGCGGCTGCTGGTCGCGCCAGCCGTCGACGGCGTCCCACACCTCGGGTTCGTACCTGTCGCGGTCGGCCGCGGTGCTTCGGTAGTCCGCCGTGCCGGCCGGGAGGGCGTAACGGTGGCTGTCGTAGCCCTCGTAGCTGGCGTAGTCCGCGGGCCAACCGGTGTTCACCCCCGACGTGGTCTTGTCCAGCGTGACGCCGGTCTTTCCCGACGCGGGCGGCCTGCTGTGCCAGTACTCCCGCCGGTGCCGGGGGGTCGACAGCCCGGCCATCACCACCGACCACATCCGGTTGTAGACGGCGTGCAGCTCGTCGTCCTCGTACCGGTCGGTGGTCGGCTTGAACTTGAGGTAGTCGATCTCCATGGTCATCGCGGCCACGGCGAACGCGAACGCCTCGGGCGTGCAGTAGGCCCGGTACTCGTAGTCCTTGTCCGGGGTGTGGATCGTGGGTCCGAGCTTGCCGCGCATGTACTGCGCGCGCAGGGTGTCCAGGTCGCGGGCGCGACGGGCGCGGATCTGCATGGTGCGCAGGTCGCCCGGCCGGACGGTCTTGGGTGGACGGATCGCCGGCATGAGGATGCCGAAGCTCGAACAGATCCACATGAAGATCTCCCTGAGTGAGGTCGTCGTCACCGACTGCTGCCGGCGCTAGTACCTACAGCTGAGGAGATGAACTTTTCGCTCTAACCCGTCATTCAGGCTGAATGACTTTCCCCCGACCTCTCGCTCCCCTCATGAAGAGCGGCCGGTACCTGTCAGGTACCGGCCGCTTCGTGCTTATTCAGTTCGACGTACCAGGCTCACCCGGACCTGACCGGCCCGGCATCCTCAGCGCTTGGGCGGTGCCCGCCAAGACGCTCGTACTGCACCCCGAAGAACACCCCCTCAACCCAGGCGTTGGTCATCAGCTCCAACAGCTTCTGCCGTAAGCCTGACGGAAAGTCCGACGGGATGTTCATCCCCATCCGGTTGGCGCCGAGGTAGGACACGGTGTAGACGTCGACGACAGCCTCGTAGACCTGCCTGGCGTCAGCACCTTCAGCTTTCAGGCGCTCGACCATCTCGACGACCTCCAGGAGCCGCTGCATATCCGGGTGGTCGGGGCGCAACGGCCACTGCTCGGCGAACTGACGCTCGAAGTCGCTTGCCATGATTCTCCTGTTACTTGTCGGGGGAGCCAGCTTGCGTGAGCCGGGTCTTGATCCTGTCGATGAGGCGCTGCACGGCGTCGGGCCAGTCAAGTCCGTAGACGCCGCCTTCGCCGGCCCGGTAGCCGTGCCCGCCGTCGTGCCAGACCAACGCGAGATAGATGTAGCCGGGGCCGGGGTTCTGCTCGACGACGACGGCGTACTGGTGCGGACGGGGGTCGCGATTGTCGACCGGAAGCTTGAACGCGGCAACGACACGTAGACCATCGATCCGTTGCGGAACGGGGAAGGTCTCCCCCGGCCAAGGCTGTGTCACGAGCCGACCTCTTCCGGGAAGACCAACAACGGGGTCGGGTTCAGCGCTGCCCGCCTGGCGCCGGCCGCGGAGGTGAGCCGAGCCAGGTAGACCCACACCGACGCGATCCAACGCTGGGGCAGGGACTTGTCGAACTGCCGGGCGGTGTCATCGACCGCCCAGTCACCGACGACGGTGAGCTTGTGGCAGAACATGACGACCTGCTGATCGGTCCAGGCGGTGAGCCACCGATCCTCGGCTGGCAAACCAGCCTCAACGAGCGTCTGGGTTACCAGCGGCGCCCGGTCTAGGCAGTCACCGTCGAACACCTCAGCAAGCGGCTGAAGGCCGCTGAGGGCTTCGAGAATCCGGTCCTGTGTCGCCACAGTGGGCCAAGGCTGAGTCACGATTCCACCTCGGGCACCCTCTTGAACGTGCTCGGCAGAGCTTTCGCCTTGGCCGAAGCCAAGGTTCGGGCTGCGGCCTCGTTGGCGGTCGGGTACCGCCTCACCTTTGGCTCGAAGCCTGGCCGGGTCATGGTCACCACCACGAACCGGGCATCGACGGCGAACGTCATCCGCACGCCCTTGTCGTTCTCCCAGGCGCTCACAGCGGCTGGTCCGGCGGATAGACCGTCAGCGACTTGTCCGCGGGGTACGGCGTCTGCGACCCGTCGTCGAAGACCAGGGTCAGGTATCCGGGCTGCGGGCCGTCCCACACCCGATCAACGAGCTTGCGGAGCGACCCGCCCTCAGAGGTCCAGACCGGCTGTACCGAGCCCATTGGGACATCGCGCGCCTTGAAGGGTCGCATGACCCGCTGCCCGGCGTGTGGCTCCATCCGGGCCACGATCCTCGTCCACTGGTAGCCGCCGGACCGGTCGAAGTCCGTGCCCCAGCCAACTCTGAGGCGGACGACTTCGGTGATCACCTCGTTGCCGTTCGGGTCCTCGACGACGACCTCGACCGGCACGTCAGCCGGCATCGCCCGAAGCAGCTCGATCAGCTCAGCTGAATCAAGCTCCCGGTACTCCTTGTGCGGCGCGGGCTCGCTCATCATGCCGCCCGGATCGCCTGGTCGATGGCCCGATGAAGATCCGAAGCTCTGACGGAAACGACGGTGTCGTCCCCGAGGCCCCTCAAGCCGGCGATGACGAACTCACAGATCAACGCGCTCGGGGTGATGCCGCGTCGGGTGGCTTCGGCCTCCAGTGCCTCGGAGTACTGCACCGGGATTCTGGCGGCGTGTACGACTTTCGCTTGTCGCGAACGCTCAACATCTGCGCCGGACGGGTCAAGCTCGGGCTGCTTCACTGGGCAAGTGTAAACCTTCGTAAACGCTGACGGGTCCCCCGACCGGCTAGTGATCGACCACGTCGAGCGGCTCGCCCGGCCGCCGGTCGAATGCGACGAGGAGGGCTGCGTAGCCGCGGTGCATGGCGGCCTGACGCGCTAGGTTCCGGAAGGACCGTGCGTGCCGCTCGTCGTTGGCGATCAACGGCACGAGACCAAGACTCGGTGATTGGACCGTGATCACACCCTCGGCCCCATCCTGGTTCCGGCTCATCCAGCCGTACAAGGTGGCGGTGTCGGGCGTTCCACCGCTGTGCCCCGCGCTAGCCATCGACCCCTCCCTATGCGAGCGCGTACTCTCAGAGAGATGAACGGTACCGCGAGTGACCCCGGGGAGGGTAGCTGGCCTCTACCCGAAGACTGGCTCCTGGTCGACGTCACGTCGATGCCCTTCCACGAGCTAATGACGAGCACAGACCCGCGCCTTGTCGCGTCCGTGGACCGGGTGGTGGAGATGGTGCTCAGGGAGGACCCGGCGGACGGCTGCTGTTAGGGCTGACGCAGATCCGGCGGCGTTTGGTGGCCGGCGTATTGAAGCCGGATCCGAACTGTCTCACCGAGCAGAGATCGGCCAGCCGCAAAGCAAAGCGTGCACATCGGGTGGTTACCCGTCATGCGACTAATGTCGAGGCTGCTGGGGCCGATCCAGATCTGGCTGTCACAGAACCGGCAGTCGACCTTGGTGTGATGACGGGTCGGCACGAACGGGAACTTCATGCCGGGGACGCGGATGTCGGTGCCATCGACCCGTCCGCCGAGGATGACCGCCTCGAAGGCGCTCATGTGGTCGACGATCTTGCGGGCCTGAATGTCAGTCAGGACGTGGATCGGCAGGCTATCCATGGCGGCAGAGCCCCTGGGGACAGTCTCGGCAGCTCATCGTCAGCGCCTCCCACCGAAGCCGGCGAAGCAACACCAGGCCATGCCTGGCATTGAGGTGTCGGCACACCGCGCACGCTGCTGGGTACGGCACACCAACCTCAACGAGCGGATCGTCCCCCGGACACGCGAGCCGGCGAGGACTCGAACCTCGCAAACACCACCTGTACGGCAGCGCCGCACCCCGTGCGGTTCCGGCCCCAACCCGGATGGCCGTCCGGGAGAAACAGTGTGCGCCTGCCGGACGAACCACGCAACGCGACGCGACCACTTCCGCGTGTGTCTATTTGCACTATCCGAAGGGTCACTCCGGAGAGGGATCGCCGCCGCGATCTTCAGCCCGTAAGGTCACTGCCGGCGCGGGCGCCAGCGTCGCCACCTGGATCAAGCGCCTGGGTCCGACGCCTTCGGCGTGATACCCCAGTGCCGGTTGATCTCAACCGTTGACATCCCGGCCGCCGTCATCTCCACGATGATCTCGTCTCGGGCGTCATAGAGCGGCTTGAGCTGCCGCTCGAACTGGCCCTCACACTCTTCGATCGACCGTCGGACGTCGCGCAGCCGGTCCCACCCCGTGAATGTGCTCACCCTTCGACCTCTTTGTAATGAAGCGGAGCCGCGCTGACCGTCTCGGCGAGCTGGGCGAGCAACGCCAACGCCGAATCAGGCGAGTCGAGATGGTACGAGGTCTGCTTGGCCGGACCGGTATCGGTGTGGTGCCACCAGGACCAGAGCAGCGTGGCGTCGTAGACCTCCAGCACCATCCCGTCGCCGGACGTGGTTCGAAACTCTCGCCGCGCACGACCGTCCACCATCGCCACCTCTGGGTTTGACGGATGAAGTCTCAGACGATACTCGGGGGCTCTCCTACCGGCTGTCCACATTCAGCAGTGGCTATCCGATTCGCGCAAACCCCTGTGCATACACACAGGTCAGCACGGCCTTCGTCGAGAGCGACACACCAGTCGTGCTGCCCTTTAGTGCAGGCCCGGCACAACTCAGACATCCGGCGGCCCCTGCTCCTCGACCCGGCCGTCGGGGTAGGTGATCCGGGTCAGCACACGGATCCCGAGCGCGCCGTAGCCGGGACAGATAACGGCGCCCGGTCCGTCGACGACGATGCGCGACAGCGGGTCACTGCCCTCCGGCAGGCCCTCCTGGAAGAACTCGACCACGAAGGGGAAGTCCGACGCCGGCAGATTGAAGAAGGGTGGCGGAGCCTCGACGGTCACGGTCCGAACTCCGCGATCGAATCGCTGGCGAGCTGGCGGACCGCCTGGTTGACCCAGCCCAGCGAGTTCATGACCCACTGCGCATCGGCCAGGGCGTGGTGCCGGCGGGATACCTGGTCCGGCGGGCTGAGCCTGTCGCCCAGCTCGTGCAGGATCTGCCGCAGGTCGTTGGTCCAGCCTGGAACGCCGTCAGGCTTGCCCGTCATGGTTCCAACCAGCTGCATCAACGCGACGTGGTCGTAGGCGCCGTACCACGCCCACAGCTCGGGCCGGTGGCATCGCAGGATGAACTGGATGACCTTGCGCCTCAGCATGGCCCGGTCAACAACCCGTACGAAGTCGGGGTGGTCGCCGTCCCAGAAGAGGTCGTCGTGAAAGTACTTCAGCTCGTACTCGTCGCGGTACTCCTGCTTGATCCGCTTGAGCGGCAGGTAGGGCACGACGTTGGCCATCAGCCACTCGTGGCGGGCGAGCCGGTGGAGATCGATCTCATTGCTGATGAGGTACAGCTCGTCGCCGTTCTCGCTGACCATCCCGATCGAGATCAGGTCGATGGTCCGACCGTGCTCAAGGAACTCGGTGTCGTAGCAGATAACCGTCACGCCAGGCTTCTACAGCCTGGCGCACGCGGTTACCGGGCTCACGGCTTGCGGGTGATGGTGACCTTCCCGGTGGCCGGGTCCGTGGTGATGACAACCCCGTTGGCCGCCATGCAGGCGTCATAGGCGGACAGCCGTCCCTCGGCGATGACGACACACCGGTCGGAGATGACGTCGGCATCCGCGACGATGCCGATGATCCGCTGCTGGTTCGCCCGGGACTCAAGCGCGCACTTGCCCGCGGGATCCAGGCAGTCGTTGATCTGGCGAGCGAGCCGGAGCTGGTCCATCCGCTGCTGCGTCGCAGCCGCGCTCCGGGCGGACGAGTCCTGGACCTGCTTGACCAGCATGGCACCGATGAGAACGGTACCGAGAAGCAGAATCACGATCAGGATCGTCTGCTTGCGGTCCTGCCTGCGACGGAGTTCGTTCTCTTCCTTGACCTCACCGGCAAGCAGACGCGCCTGGTCGGCCATCTCGCCGACCGCCGTGGCGACCCGCTCCAGGGACACTTCAGGCATCACTGTCTCCTCCGGGCATTTGCTGCGCAGACAATTCAACCAAAGCTGCGATCTCTTCCATCTCAGAGGCGACGGCAGCAAGGCGCTTTGAAATCTCCAGCACCCTCGCTCGGACGGCTTCGATGCTTTCGCGCTCAATCTGGGTCATCGTCGTCCCGCTCCTTCTCGACCTGGTCCCGGAGGGCGACCACCAGGCTCTTCAACTCGTCGGCCGCGTCGGAAAGGTTTCGGGAGATACGCTCCAGTCGGCGCTCAGGCGTTTCTTCCACGATTATCCCTCTCGTCGCGCATCCGGCGCCGTGCCTCCGCCTCAACATCACGCTCACGCTTCATCTCCTCAATGAGTCGCTGGGCGTCAACGATGGCCTCGGTGGCTTTGGTCAGGGCAGGAACCATCTGGTCGGTCATCAGACTGTTGATCCGCCGGTTGTCTTCTTCAATTCGGTCGGCCCTTGTCTGCTCCCGCTGAATGAGGCTCCTCGCAATGTAGAACAGAACGATATTGACAACGCCGACCACACCGAGCTGAAGAAACGGACTGAGAAGGTTCGCTGGGTTGTCGGCCGTAGCTGCCAGGTAATCCACTAGGCATCCTCGACCCTCATCTGTTCGATGAGCCGAGCGCGAACCTGTCCGAGCCGACGCTCGTATTCAATGACGTTGTCGTCGAGAATTTCGATGCTCACACCGACCAGGTACCGCTGCCCTCCGGCTCTGATCGGAATCTTGGTGCTGACGAACTTCCGCCAGTTCCGGCTCCGCTCGTCGAACATCTGCTCCGGCGTGACCACGAAGGTGTCTGCCGCCATTGAAAGGGAATCAGCTGCCTCCCAGGTGCGGGACGCCTCTTCGCCGTGCAGTTCGCGGTTGGTCTTCCCGATCACCTGCTCTCGGGAATGGGGCAGGTACTTCCCATAGGCATCGTTTACCCAGACGTAGCGTCCGGAATCGTCGCGAACGTAGATGATTGCCTTCGGATCTGAGACAATCCGTTCAATGTGGACGAAGTCCGGGGTCCCGGCCTCCGAGCGCGGCAGCTCCAGGGTCACAACCGGCGGGGGACGCCGGAAAGCTCGGCTGAGCCAGGAGAGGAGCGGTCGAGGCAGCGCCAACACGGCTAACCCACGCCCTGGACAACACGCTCACCCGCCACCCTGGGCTTATCGGTGCGGTCCGCAGTGAACCGGGGGCGTGAGGGGATCGCGGCCCGGGTCGTGTTTCATGGGGGATGAAGCTCCCCGTCCAGGGTTCTCCCGCCTGCGACGACAGGCACCCGAGTCTCAGGGTCGCGAGGGCAACGCACAAACCCCCGACAACCCCCGGGCCTGACACCATCGCCTCGGGCCGCGATCATGGCGTTCAACGAGCCGTTCCAGCAACCGGTGACGGCCTTCTTCGTTGGCTCCTACATGGACACCGAGCCCGCCGAAGTCCGCAGCACCCAGATCCCCGCCACCGACGGACCCTTTGCCGGTTGGGAATTCCAGGTCGAGCTGATCGGCCCCGACACCCCGGGAACCGACCACGCCGCCTTCCTGATCTTCGACGACACCGAGGCGGGCGCCCGCGAGCAGGCCGTCGAGCTGGCCCAGCGCCAAGGCAAGAGCGTCGTTACATTCCGGACCGGCAGCAAGCCGGGGACCTTCTTCGGGCTGATCGGGCGCCTATAACGGGTGGCGTCCGGGTTAACAATTGAACCCCGGCTGACCTGCGTGAATGAAGGTTCCAGCTCAGGATTCTCACGCCCATGCTGGGGCCATGATGCGAAAAACCCGCAGAGACCTCAACCGGCTACAAAGGATCGTCGCCTGGGCGCTGATGCTGGCCGGCGCCGCAACGGCCTTCAACGAGCCCGCAGCCGGCGTCATCGGCGTCGCCCTGGGCGTCCTGCTGCTTCGGGCCAAACTGGTCTAGCGCGGGCGCTTGCCGCCCCGGAAGACCGCGATGAAATCCGGACTGCCGTTGGCCGCCCTGGAGTAGACGTAGGACGGCTGAAGCAACCGGTGCCGGCGCCGCCAGATCCGCTTGTTGCGGTGGACCTTCTCGTTGCCGACCAGGATGTAGCTCTGGCAGTTGTCGATGACGAAGTCCTCGTCGACGCCATCATGCTTGCTGTCGATCTCGTCCAGCTTGGTCGGGTCCCAGCGCTGGGTCACCCAGCAGGCGATGACGACGTCGGGTTGGTATTGCCGGACCGCGTCGCTGGCCTCCAGCGCAATGACGTGATCGCCGTAGCGCACCGGCGGCTGGTTGGACTGCAACGCCAGCAGCATCTTGTACTCGGGGCGCTCCTGCTCCCGGGTGTCGGTCCCGGGGATCCCCAGGGCCTGGCAGAGCGCGCCGTGGCCCGCGCCGATCTCAATGGCCGACCGGTCCCCGATGACCGCGCGCATATGGTCGACCAGCTCGGGGGTGGGGAACGAGTAGAGCCCGTTGCGCTGACCGAAGAGCAGCCGCTCCATCCCCGTCGTCCCCGCCCAGAACGCCGCCGGCAGGACTTTGAGCCGGCGATCAGCGTCAAGCGCCTCCGGCGAGAGATCCCGGATTTCGCGCGGGTCGACGACATAGGTAGAAGAAGGCACGCACGCCCAACGATCGCGCTGGCGGAGCGGCGATCACCCTCAAGGTGGACAGCCCGCCCCCAAAGATCTTGGCTGCCCTGGCTCATACATCCGCCCCTCCCCCGCTCTAAGCCAGGAGGGAAGGAACTCAAAAGATCTTGAACGAACCGGCCAACGCCAAGCCCCTTCCCCGGACCTGAAGAGCGAGGGAAGGAGCAAAGCCATGGAGGAGATCCCCGAACCGGGCACCGTCGACGCCGAGCTGTTCGAGGTTGAGATCGCCAACGACCTCCGCCAGCTCGTAGCGGCGCTCTACGAGCGCGGATACAGCCGGGAAGAGGTCATCCTGATGGCCTGCGGAGTCAACGTAGATCAACTAGGCCGGATCTATACCGAGAGTCACGAGGAGGGGAACTAAACCCGGGCCCAAATATGTTTTCCGTTACTGTCCGTGTAGGTGGTTCATAGATCGCCATCAGCTGGCAATGGACTATGTGGACGGGATACCTGCCCATAGTGGACAGGAGCCGGGGATGCACAAGTTGGAGCCCCGGATTTGTATTTTCCCCCGGGTTGAAGCCCTGGAAATAGTGGTCATCCCTGGACAGCGCTAGACATTATGGAGTGAGTTGATCTAGAGAATCTTCGATGAATAGGCAGCTATTAAGTGATCTTGGACCGGTGACCAATTTGGAGTGGTTAAAGCGCTAGTTGATCTTGACTGCCTGCCATTCCGCTGTAGGTGAGCTAATAGAAGTTGATCTTGCGGTCGGGAATTGCTTGTAGTGGTGTCCAGTAGAAGTTGATCTTGGAGTCTCTGAATTGGCTGGTGGGGTGCTACCGCGCAGCGGCTCGCGCTGAGGGGGTCTAAGGACATGTCCTTAGACCCCCATCCGGCCCTCTGTGCTGGCCGCTAAGCGCCTAACGGGCGCGCCTGGTAGGTGAGTGCTAGGCCGCTCCGTCCGTGCGCGTAGCGGCTCCACATGAGCCAAGGTTGAGATAGCGCCGATCGGTCACTGTGAAGTGCTGTGCGAATGCCGCCTCAGTGGGTAGCGGCGTGCCGCATCCGCTACAGAGCTGCACGCCATCCATGAATGGCGTGCGTTCCAGCTGGGCCCGCTCATGCGTGTGCAGGGCATCCCACTTAGTGATGGGGCCCGATGGCAACTCACGCGCACGCGTCTCCCGGTAGTCCATTAACAGGCGCTCTATCAGGGCATCCGGCCCGTTCGTGGTCACAAGGGCATCGATGATGGTTGACAGTTGCTCTCCGGTGTAGGTGCGCATGGCTCACAAACCCCCAAGCAGAGAGGCGCCGAGCGACCGGGCGATGCGCTCCGCACCGGCCGCAGTGTTGCCGTGCACGTCGGCAATCAATCGATAGGTGAGCGCGTCCCGCTTGCCGCCCGTTTCCAGGTGGTTCAAGTCGCACAGCTTGCGCAGCATGCCGTCGGAAACGCTTGCCAGCACGTCCCACGCGCGCTGTGCGTCGGGCGATTGCTGAAGCCGGTCGTTGATGCTGTCGAGGCTCATTGCTGCGCTCCCATCGCTCCGGCCGTTAGGGCGGCCTACCAGGGACAACGCTACCTTAGCGCTAGGCACACGCGTAGCCCGATCGGTCGAATCTCTCCGGCCGATCGGGCACACGATAATCCCCATTATCGAGCGGCCTAGCTGACGAATTCGACGCGTCCCGAATCGGTCACGTACAGCATCGCGGACCCGTAGGGGTGCGCCATGTCGGTGAGCCATTGCCCACGCTCGCCTAGACCGCGGTCCCAAAAACCCGCGCCGTACCGGTTGCGCGTGAGCCAAAAGTCATGACCGATCTGTCCGGGCTCCATACCGTCGAAGATCTCCGGCCGCTCCGCGAGGCATCCGGCGACGAAATCTTGCAGCTCACTGGCCATCGCCGTGAGCGCGTCGGCCGTGACGTCGGACTGGTCAAACCGCTGGTCAAGCGGCATGCCGGCATCGTCAAGCTCACTCCACAGTGCGCACTCCACATAGCCGAGGATCACCTCTGCCATGTCAACCGTGATCTCCATTGCCTACCCCCTACCCGTGCGGCCGGTCGGCGCCATGAGCAGCACCAGCGCCAACCATGCGCTAGGCACAGTGCTATCCCCAAGGGATATGCAGGGTTGCACCCAACTTGCTCCTAAAGCGCTAAGGGTGCCGTGTGGGGAACGGGACAGTAGACATGCCGGTACCGGCCTATGGATGGCCCCTGGGGGGCTGTAAAGCGTGTGAGCCGACGTACCGGCTCTTGGGGGTTAGAGCCTCAGCTAGGCCGCTAGGTGCCTGTTAGGGCCAGTGACAGCTAGATAGCCCTCATATCCGCTTGTGGGTTCGTAGGGGACAGATATGAAGGGGCGCCTGGTGATTTGGGGATCACCAGGCGCGGGGGAAAAGTCTTGGACTTTTGGCGTGACGTGCGGTTGAGCGGCTAGGCCGCGCGGGGATAGAGCCGATCCAGGTACTCACGCGCGATGCGTGCGCGATGCAGGCGCTCCCGGCGGATCATGTCCAGCGCGGACTCAATCTCCCAATCCTCGAATCCGTACGGGTGAGCCGCGACGCTGACCGTGATGCCCGTCCGGTAATCCGGCTCTTCCGCCTCACCGTAGAGCACGGAGTAGTGGTTGCCGTAGTTGTCGATGTCGAGGCAGTTGACACGCTCGGAGAGACGATCGGCCAGCCAACGGCGCCGGTCGCCATCCTGCGATGCCTCGAACATGTCCGGGCGCACGTGATCGCGGTTCTCGTGTACGGTCTCGCGGCTCCAACGGGGGTCGATCCAGCCGGACTCCATGTAGGCGCCGGTACCGGGCTCGCACCCGTCGCCGTAGACACCCGTGTCGGATCCGTCCGGGATGATCACGTCGGCCGTGTAGTACACGCCGGACTTGCGCAGTGATACGCGGTGGGTGTAGTCGATGGCGGCCTTGCACATGAGGGGGGCTCCAATCGCGTGGGGTAAGGGGCCAGCGTGCGCTAGCGCTGTGCCTAGCGTCAAGTTGCAAGTTGGTTGCCGAATCAATGGGGGCGGCGGGGAAAGTCTGAGACATTCGCCCCGCCGCGCCATCGCGTGAGGGCCCGCTAGCGGCCTAGCTTGCCCGCGCATACCGGCCCGATTTGTGCCTCAATTGATGCCTCAGCCGTCAAAACGGCGCCGCACTCGCAGCAAACGCCGAATTGCGCGCCGTATTCCTTTGCCATTTCGAGGGTCATGCGCATGTCCGGAGTCAAACGCGAAACAATCGCGGCGCCGCTGTATTTGAATTCGGCGGTAATGAGCTTTTCCTTACCGCGAACCATTTTGGTGTACGGGTCGACCTTTACCAGGACCTTGGCGTAGAGCTTGCCCGACTCGCGCCCGCGCTGGACTTTATAGACGGTCCCATCCAGCAAATACGCACCAACATCAATCGGTTTCGCCAGCGAGGCAGGCGCACCCGTACGGGTCGGCCGAGAGGTAGCCTCGCACGGTTTCCAGGGCTTATCCGTGAGCTGATCAATCAAGTGGCGGGCCAGTGCGAACGGCACGTAACCCGGGAGCGGCGCAAACGTGTGCTGCTTGCCCGCGTAGAGCTTGTGCAGGTAGGCGAGCATGGGCGCCGTTGCCTCACGCTCCCAGGGCCCTGGGGGGCGCTCAGGCATGCCGGGTAGCACCGGGCATGCTTCGAGCCGGTCTATGAGGTCTGAGGCACCGCGGAGCGACATCCGTTCGATCACCTCAGAGCCGGGCAGGCGGACAAGCTTGGACGTGTCGCGCGTGGCCATCATCCAGCGAATTCGGTTCAGCTGACCGCGTGAGATCTCCCGGACAATGCCGTAACCAGAGCGGGCGCCGGGCGTGGCGTAGCGCGTGCGCTCCGGTGCGACGTTCTCACCGTTGCGGCCGTCCGCGTACCTCTGGGAATCAATCCCGAAGGTCGAATAGACGTGACAATCCATGTCCGCCAAGAGGCACGGCACACACGTGCACTCTTCTGGGTGGTCGGTCGGCGGCCTGGCAATCGCGAGGGTCATGGTTGCGTCTCCCTTCCCAAACGCGCGGGAGCTGCACGCGCGTGGGTGAAACGATGCGCTAGGCGTGTGCCTAGCGCATCGTCCGATCGGAGGAGAGGTCAGGTGCGAATCAGTTGCAGGTCAGTCCGGCCGGCAACCGTGCCGTGTCTGGCCCGTGATGGCGCACACAGCCGTCAGGTACCCGTGCGCGAATCGCGCGGCATCCCGCGGTGAGGCGCCGATAACCGACGTGGAACGGTTCAGGTCGGGCGCACTGACGTAGGCGACCCAATAGGCCGTGCCGTCCGTGCACAGCTCAAGCCGCGTCGACTCGCGCAAGAAACCAGCCTCACGCATGTGAGTCTCCGCCGCACCGAGCATGCGCGTGGCGGCCTGCGCGTGCGTCTCTCGTTTGCGGCTCATGACTTGCGCTCCCCGAAGGTGATCGATTGCATCTGCCCTTGGCTGTTTTCGTCATTCGCCGTGACCTCTATGCGAACCCTGATGGGCCCACGCTCGCGAGCCAAGATCTCACGGCGGATCGCGCGGCGCGCCTTGGCTCGAATGCGTCGGATCTCGCCGCGCAAGTGAGCCGGCCCGTACCCGGGCGCGGGGAACGTGATCCGAGCGTGCCAGGCGCCGAAAGCGTCCGCCCACGTGTGGACCGTTTCGCCGTTCATCCGAAGCTACCGCCGGAAACGGTGGCGACGATGGAGCCGATCGTCTCGCGCTGGACGTACCCGCACGCCGTGAGCCAGTCTGGGTCGGTCGGCGCAACGCTGGACGTGGTCACGTCGGTACCGGTGCGCTCTACCCGGTAGATCTGTCCATCGGCTCTGTCATACGTCACGGGCGCCCGGTCGGGCGCCAGCGTGTACAGCACCCCCGATACCGGCTCGGCCGCCACCGTCAGCATGAGGGGTGCGACATGCTCCGGCAACGCGTCGGCGATCACCGGTGAAACCGCCTCGAACATCGTGCGCATGCCGGGCGTGTTGGGCTCGGCGCCCAGGAGGTATGCGATCACACGGGTGAGCGTGGAAAGGCTGTCTGAGTGCGTCTCGCCGGCTCGCACCATCACTGCACGGGCGCCGAGTGCTTCCCTGACGATCGCGCGGAAGGCCGTTGTGTCGATCATGCCTGCGCTCCGTTCTCGGCCGGTACCTGCGTCAGGGTCACGGACAGAGCCGAGACCTTGAGGTGATAGGCGACGCGGCAGGATGCGAACCACGTGCCGTAGTCGATCGTCTCGCCGTTGTCCGGCCTGGTGGCGCCGTTGGGGTTGGTCGGGTAGGGCTGCAAGAACATGGCGCCTGGGTGGGCGGTGGGGTTCCATCCGGCGACGTAGTGCGGGACCACGGTCTTACCGTCGTCCACCAGGAAAACGGCGCGGTGCAGGTCGGCGAGGCGGCCCGCGGAAAGCTCGCTGAAGTCGTCGCGCCAGATGGCCAGGCCGCGCCGCGTGTCGTCACCCTGGATCGAGTACCGGACCGCGTACCCGTAGGCCCATGCCCGCGTGACGTCGTGCGCGTCGAGTGCGGCCGAGAACGTGAGAATGCGCGGTGCGCGGTCGGCCGGCAGGGTGGTCGCGTACGCCTGGCGATCGGCGAGGATTTCGGCTGTTCGTGGCATCGCTTGGTACCTCCTAGCGTGGGGTTACCTAGCGATACTTTCACGGCGATATGGCTGCGCGTAGCGCTAGTCGGGTGCAGCTTGGGTGCAAAGCGAACGGGCCGCCCGACCGGGCGGCCCGTTGCGCGTGTGGTGGGTCAGAGCCGACGCATGACTGCGTCTAGGTCGCCTTCCGCGACTCCGGCGGCCTTGAAGCCGTGCGGATCGTCCGCGATCAGCCGTGCATTGAGATCGCGGTACCGCCTCGGGTCCTCGCCGCGCAGGTAGGCCGCGACGCGGTTCTGTACGGCATCGGCATAGCGCCAGCCGGCCGTCACGTTGGTCATGATGGTTGCCTCTGCGACGATGCCCGCGCGTGCCTCCGGGCACTCGACAGCGCGCAGGTAACCCGCCGCGCGGGCATCGCCAAGGCTTGACCCTGCCTCGGCTGCGCCCAGATCTGCGTCTGTGTAGGTGGTGGGTTCCATGGTGTTGCCTCCTAACGAGCGATCCGCCAGAGCTTGGCATGCGCCTAGCGCTGGCGGATCGGCCGAAGGGTCAGGAAGTCCGCTCGTATCCGTCGTTTCGGGGCGTCGGCTCTACTCCGGTCGGCCGTCCCTCTCGTTCCAGGATGCGATTCGCAACGGTGCTGATAGCTTTCGCCAATTCGGCAACGTGGGGAGCGTGCCCGCCCAACGTGACAGCCGTCTTTAGTTCGGCGCTCCAATCAGCGAGTCGGCCAGCATCGCAAGCCAGGTCCGCCTCAGTGTAACGAGTCATGCCGGCTCGCCTTCCGCGTCGGCTTCACTGTCATCGTCTTCGGTCTCGTCCGTGTCGATGTCGTCGAGAATGGCGGAGATCAGACGCGCGGCGATCTGGTACAGCGCGACGCCGGCCGCGTCCGTCAGGTCCGACGGCCATTCACCGCAGTCCGGCTCTTCCTGGTAGGCCGCGAGATCCACGAACTCCGCCCAGCGCGTGACGGTGTACACGTCGGGCGCACCATCGGCGATCTCGTGCCGCGAGTCGTCGCGCAGGGTGCCGTCGGGCTCGATCGTGTCGGCGACGGCGTCCCGCACCGATTCCAGGAACGCGGCGCCTGGACTGGTCATGGAATCCGGCGACGCGCAATCGGCGAGCTTGACCAGCTGATTGACGGAGAGTCCGCGGATGTCGGCGATGTTCATTGCTCTGTACCTCGGGTTTCGTTGCGGTGGTTCCGAAGCGCTAGGCGCACGCCTAGCTTGGCAGACGCCTAGCGCCTCGGTACATCAGACGTTCGGGTGAGTCTCGGCAGCTAGACCGCGACAGGGACACATGCCGGGTCCCGATCCTCCGGCGGCCCCCAATGGATTCCGGTCACATGGTCAGGGTTGATGAAGTGGAGCACGCCGCCGGGCGCCTCATACGAGAGCAAGCCCTCGGACTCGTCAAACTCGAACCGGTCCGACGTGGCGTATCCCCCGGTTACGAGGTAGAGGGTTGCGGCAAGGCCGTCACTGCACCAGGCCGCTAGCTGACGAGCGAGCCCGATTCCTGCGCTCATTGCATCATCCTTTCAGCGGCCGTAGCGGCGGATGAGGCGTGCGGAGTTGTCCGGGCCGACCTGGGTCACGATGCGGAAGGTCATGGTGTCGTGCGACGCGTCCGTGCGCTTGTTGGTGCGGACCACAATCAGACGTAGTTCGTCACAGTGGAAACCAACGCCGCGAACGTTGTCGTTGTTGTTGTCTGCGACCCATTCAAGCCGCAAGCGGTCGCCTGCGCGCAGGAGCCCCGCTATTGTCTGCCAAGGCTTGTCGTACTTGGCGGCAAACCCATAGTGGAACGCGCTTGCGCCCGGCGCGCTTTCCAGGTTCCAACTCTCGAAGCCGTTCTGGCTGTATCCGTACATGGTGACGTCGCAGGTGATTTCGCGATGCCTGTCGTTGCTGTCACGCTCGGACTGAAAGAGGCGCTGCTCTCGCGCCGTAAAGATCCGCTCCCCCGAGGTGTTGTCTAGGTGTGCGCGGATGAAACTCCGGCCCTCGTAGTGGTGGAAGGTGACCGAGTCGGCGAGCTTGAAGGCTGCGATGTCGTCAGCCGTCAAGGCCATTGCCTGGTTAGTCACGATCGGCGCGGCCATCGTCTCAGCCCTGCGCGATGCGGTCGGCGAGCTTGGCAGCGGCCCGCATCAGGGCGTCGCGGCGCTGGTAACGGAGCTTGCGCGTCTCGGCGCGGCGGCGGCGGCGGGCGGCGGCGTTCTTGTAGCTCATGGGGTGTACCTCCGTGGGTTGGTGCAATGACACTCCCATAGCGCTATGGCTGTGCATAGCACTGCGACGGGTGCAGGTTGGTTGCAAAAGCGAAGGCCCGGACCTGCGACAGGTCCGGGCCCTTGCGGGTGGTGCGCCCTACGCGCCTTCAATCGCCCAGCGCGCGGCGTTCTCTTCGAGGCGGTTCGCCTCCCTGGTGAGGTTTTCCGCCTCGGCTCGCAGGCTACGCAGGCACGCGGCGATCGATCGGCGGTCCTCGTCGCTCTTGCCCGCTCCGGCCATGGCCGGCAGGTTGCGCGCGAACCGAATCGGCGGGAGCTGGCCGAGCGCGACATACGCGGCCACGATGTCCCACGTCATATCCATGCCTCCGCCGGTCAGGGCTAGGCCGTAGTTCTCCTCGACCTGGACCACGCAGAGCGAGAGGTTGTGGATCTTGGCAGCGGCCGTGATCTCGTCTCCTCCGATGGCCGCGCAGTCGTACCACACGGCCATCATGGGACCTTCCACGCTCGACAGGAACGGCTCCACCTCGAAGAGCGCTTCGAACTCGTCGGCTGTAAGCGCGTCCGGGAACAGGTCGCCATCCTCGTACGTGCGGGACTCGGCATACTCGTCGAACTCGTGCCGCTCGTAGTAGCGCAGGTCGTCTTCCACCCAGAGCGCGGCCACCACGCCGCTACCGTCGATCAGGATGTGCTCGCGGCCGTGGTCGTCGGTGTGGGTGAACGACTGCCAGTAGGACCACTGCTCGTCGCCGAGCTGTTCCCGGTCCCAGTCGTTGCCGTGCACTCCGGCGTCCAGCGATCCGAAACTCAGATCCCGGGCGGAGGCTGCGTATGGGTCTAGCTGCGGGTCGTTGTTCGTCATGGTTGGTCTGCTCCTGCGGTGGGGTGATGTGCCTGTGTAGCGTGCCCTGGCCGTCGTTCGCGGCGCATCCTACGTCCGGGTGATACTAGGCGTGTGCGTAGCGCTCTGCCTTTGCGGCATCGATGGCGGCGGCGACCATGTCATGGTCGTCAACCGTCCACAGCAGATCTGCGTCGCCGCTGGCGTACACACCGCCGAGCGAGTCATAGCCGGTCTGTCCGTCGCGGGTGGCGCGAACGGTCACGTCGTAGGGCGTGATGTGCGCCTCCCGCTCCGCCGCCTGCATGGATTCCCGGATCGCCTCGGGGACCCTGGAGCTGGGCATGCCGGCCTTGCGCAGGTCCGCGGGCGTGGGAAGGATCGACGGCTCCGGGCGGAAGTACTTGTACGAGCCGTACGAGCCGTTGGAGTTGGGCACCGCGTCGGTCGGGTCGTCAGTCCAGGTACCCAACCACGACAGATCGGCGTCTTCGTCCGGTTCGGCCATGATGCGGATGTCCCAGCCGTCCACCGTGCCGACGTAGTCGTCTCCGACCTGGTCGAAGCTGGCAGCCCATGCCGGCGCCTCACGACGCCTGAGTATGGCAAGCGCGTGACTCGCCGGCAGTCCTGGGTACTCCCGCCGGACCCTACGGTATGCGGTGTATGTGGTGCTCATTGTCATCCTCCTGCGCTAGGCACACGAACAGTCTCTAGGCTGCATTGTCCCTGCGTATCAGCCGTTTGGCTGGAGATCCCGGTACATTTGGTGCTAGTGCTGTGCTTAGCGCTAGAGGAGTGTGGGGGCATGAAAACGCGCAGCCCGGAGCGAATTGAATTTCTCAATGACCTGCTCGAAACCGCCATGTCCCACGCCGGCTACGGCTTCTTCCACGTGGTGCGCTCCGACGACACGGACAAGACCAACCCGACCGTCGTCATCGAGGACAAGGACGACGAAAGCGAAACCCACACGGTTACGTTCGACACCTTGACAAAGGGCCTCGGTGTCATCCGGGCGGCCGTGCTCCAGGAAGTCACGGACCACGACGGCACGCACAGCGTGTACCACAACAAGAAGACGGGTCAACGGCTGTACATGTCCGCGTCGATGCGGGACAACATCCTGCGCGCCAACCGCACCAACGGGTACGAGGGCGACCTGGACGTGCTTGACGCGCTCGCGGTGCTGGAGTGCGGACTGTTCGGCGCGGTGGTGTACGCATGAGGGTTGAGCTTGTCGATCTTAGTGGTCCGCGGTTCGACGATGGTGATCGACGGCGCGTCGGCCAAGGGCTGTGCGCGTATCAGACCGGGTACGGCCTGCCGCACATGACATTCTGCGAGACCCGCCTGTCCGACGCCGAGCGCCGACGCGGCTCCTTCTGGTGCAGAGAGCACGAGCGTGACGCCGTGGATGACGGTCGGCCTGCGCTTAGGCTGCGCTTGGGGATCGGGCTGTTCGGCAGGGTCGTATACGCGTGATCGGGTGGTGGTTGTTGCTGCTACTCGTGTTCACCATGGCAGGCCACTACGTCCGCAGCCAAGCGAAGCCGTACATCGAACCAACGACCAAATCGGCACGCCCCGCTTCCGTGCGAAGTCGGGGCGGACCCGCGCGCTCAGGAGGATGAAGTGAAGGCGATACCCGTTCGACTCGCGGAAGAGGGGCTGATGTGCGTGCACCGGGCCGGTGTCAGCCGCGGGTCGGCCCCCGGCGGGTGCGGTGTGTTCGCGGACTTCGTGGTGCTGATCAACCCGCCGATGAACATGCCGCCGGTCTGCGAAGCGCACCTCGCGTACGAGGTCAGCTCTGCTCTGGAAGAGGGGTAGCCAAGAATCATGCATCCGAATCTCCACGAGTGGGACCTGATCGTCATCAACGACTCGGGCGGCAAAGACTCTGGCGCCATGGTTGATGAGGTGGTCCGCCTCTGTGACGCGGCCGGCGTTGATCGCTCCGTCATCCTGGTCATCTACAACGACCTGGGCAAGATCGCGTGGCCGGGCACCAAGGCGCTCGTCAAGGCGCGTGCCGCGCGTTACGGGCTCAACCTCGTGGTCGCGACCAAGGACGGGGCCAACCTGCTCGAAGACATGCGCACCCGTCGCAAGCGCGACGGTTCGCTGCGCGGTTGGGCGGACTTCCGGATCCGCTACTGCACGAGTGACCACAAGCGCCAGCCGGCATACCGTGTCGTCGCGGCCTTCTGCAAGGCATGGCTGTCCGGGCTGGGGCGGCGTGCCAGGGTGCTGTACTGCCTCGGGTTCCGCGCGCAGGAGAGCACCGGGCGCGCGCTTCGACCGGCTCTGGCGCCCAACGCTCGCTCATCAACCAAGACCACCCGTGAGGTCTGGGACTGGCTTCCCATTCACCACTGGACCGAAGACCAGGTTTGGCAGCGGCACCGCGACGTCAGCCTGCCCTGGCATTGGGCTTACGGCCAGGGGATGAGCCGGCTATCCTGCTCGTTCTGCATCATGGCCAGCAAGGCGGACCTGTGTACGGCGGCGCGCCTCAGGCCGGATCTTGCCGCCGAGTACCTGGCCGTCGAAGCCGAGCTTGGCATGCCGTTCCAGCCTGGGCGGCCTCTCGAAACAACGCTGGCCGGCGGACTCGTGAGTACCGGTAGTCTGGTCTGACCAATGTGTCCAATAGTGGACGGTAAGGAGAGCGACGTGGCGACGACGTCACTGAAAGTCGACTGGCCAGAGCCGGTCATCCAGGCGGTCTGGGACGCGTTGGTCGACCAGCCTGATCTGCGCGAAGCGTCGGGGCTGGAGCTGTACCTCGGGGTGTCCGAGGCCACCATCAAGATGAGCCTGACGCCGGCCCAGCTCGACCTGTTAGAGGCCGAGCTTGACAGGCATTCGGACTCGGAGCACGTGGCGACCGCGCTGCGCGACATCCGGGGGTACCGCGAGGCGGTTGCGGCCGTTAAGGCGCAGGAGAGCGTATGAACCCGGACCCGGAGCGCGAGCTGGCCGCCCAGCTCGGCTACGAGGTGGACTTCGCGGCGTTGAGCAAGGCGGGAATCTCGGAACCTGCCGTCGCCGCGTTCGTGACTTGCGCGGCGAACATGGCCTACGCGCGGTCGACGGTGACGAACGAGGATTCCGCCCTGGGCGAAGCGATGGACGCAGCTGGCGACCCAGCGGCCGAACGGTGGGCCAGTGTCCACCTTGGACTTGCTGCCGACTTCGAGGCTCGGGCCGCAGCCGCCGTCGAAGCAGCCCAGCCACTGGTGTCGCGCCTGGTTGAGCTGGGCATCCTAGTCGCCAGGTAAGCGCCCCGATCGACGCCTGACCGCTTAGGTGGTCCAGATGTACGAGACGCCGTCGCCGTTGGTGGCGGCGTCGACGTATATCAGGTTGGTGTTGCTGACGTTGAGTGTGACCTCTCCGCCTGGGCTGAGGTCGTATCCGTTGGCGGCGGTCACGCCGCTGCCGCCGACGTAGATCAGGCCGGTGTTGCCCGGCTTGGCGCGCACGATGACAACCGACGCGGCATTGGCGCCCAGCTGCACGCGGGTGCCCGCGGTGGTGACGGTCGCCTTGTTGGTGTTGACGGTGCCGAAGCCGGCGGGAGCGACGGAGAGGACTCCGGCGGTGCTGGACAGCAGCCGGCGGTAGTTGGTGCCGTCCCATCCCATGATGCCGGACGCCAGGACGCCGGTACCGGTGGTGCCGGTCGCCCCGGTCGCTGAACGCTGCCGCTCGAAGTTCGAGCCGTTGTACATCCACGGCGCCATCGGGGTGAGCAGCACACCGGACTGGGAGTCGGTGACGCCGTTCGCGGCCCGCTGGCGGACCCAGGTGGCGCCCGAGCTGTCCCAGATTAGGTTGGCCGCACCCAGAGTCGGAGCGGTGGGGTTGTTGATCGCGTCCGACAGCGCAGCGGCGGTCGGCATCCCGGCGTCGACAACCAGGTATGGGGCGATGGCGTTGGGGTGCGCGGTGATGTTGGCGGTGACGGTCCCGGATGTGTACGCGGTGATCCGCAGCCGGATGTAGCGGGTGGTGACCGGGGCGTAGTAGGTGTTGCTGGTGCTGTTGGCGGTGGGCCGGCGTATCCCACCGGGCGAGGGAAGTTGTCCGCGGGCTGCTGGAGGATGACGGGCAGGAGCAGCCAGTTGGTGTTGTCGTTCGACCCTTGCAGCGACACGGTGGCGGAGAAGGTGCCCGACAGCCGGAAGCTGATCATGCTGTAGGCGGCGACGTCCGTGCTGGCGATGACGTCGGTGTTGTTCGCGCCCGCGGAGCCGGAGTTGTTGAGGGCGGCGTGGGGCACGAGTGCGCCGGTGCCGTCGGTCTTGATGCGCCGGTAGGCGGAGGTGCCGTCCCATCCCATAAGGCCGGAGGCGGGGACGCCGGTACCTGAGGTGTTGTCGGCGGTGTTGGCGGTCCGGACCCGGTCCCAGGTGGAGCCGTTGAAGACCTCGTTGGCCGCAGCCACGATCGACGTGGTCGGGTTGGCGGTGGAATCCGCCAGGGCTGCGGCGCTGGCCATCTCGGTGTCGGCGGAGACCGAGGTGATAGTCTGCCCGGCCGGCATCGACAGGAACTCGATGACTCCGGCGGTGGTACCGCTGGCGATGCCGGTGACGTTGAGGCGGAAGTGCCGGTACGTGATGGGGCCGGTGAAGATGCCAGCGGAGCCGGTCGAGAAGACGATGGTGCCGGTCGATGTAGTGGCCATGACCGGGACGCTGACCCAGGTGGAGCCGTCGTTGCTGCCCTGGAAGTTGACGGTGGAGCTGCCGCCCTGCCCGGTGATCTGGACGCTGACCCAGCGGTAGTTGGACACATCAGTGGCGGCCACGGCTTGGACCGTGGTGGTCGAGAACGCCACTTCCAGCCGGGAACTGGCAACCAGTTGCGCGGACTGGCCGGTGTCCCCGGTGATGATGCTTCCCGAGGACCCTGATCCCCCGCCGGAGACCACGGCAACCGGGAGCGGGTTGGCGGTGTCCACCGTGTCGCCGTTGGACGAGATGGTGACCTCGCCGCCTCCTCCTCCGCCGGAGACGATCGCTACCGGCAGAGGGTCGGCGGTGCTGACCGTGGATCCGTCAGCGGTGATGGACACGGGCAGTGCGGAGGCTGTGGTGACGGCAACGGTGGCACCGGAGGCAAGGTCGACTTCGGCCCCCGCCGCGAGCGCAACCGGGAGCGGGTTGGTGTCGTCGACCGTGTCCCCGTTTGCGGATAGCGCGACTTCGGAGGCGACACCTCCGCCGCCGGAGATGACCGCGACTGGCAGCGGGTGGGCGTCATCGACAGTGTCACCGTTCGCCGAGAGCGCAACCTCGCTGGCCACACCTCCGCCGCCGGAGATGACGGTGACCGGGAAGGGGTTGGCCTCCGAGACCGGGTCGCCGTCGTGCTCCAGCTCCAGTGGCCCGGCGATCGAGACACCTTCGGAGAAGGTGACCGGGAGCGGGTCCTCGCCGTTGCCGATCTGGACAGACAGCGGTGTAGCGGCGGTGACGGCGACGCTGGTACCCGGGGCGAGGGCGACCGTCGTTCCGGCCTCCAGGGCGACCGTGGTGCCCTCTTCGAGGGCGATCTCGGCAGGCGGGGTGAGCGCGGTGATGGTGCCCGCGGCCAGTGCGACGGTGCCGGACACCGTGACCGCATGTGGGCCGGCGCCGATGTTGACGTCGACCGGGGTGCTGTCGTCCACCGTGACGGGCAGCGGCAGCGTGGCCGGGTCGATCGCGACGGTAGCGCCCGCGGCGAGGTCCACAGTGGCACCGGCAGCGAGGTCGACCTCGGTGCCGGACGCCAGAGCAACCGTGGTGCCCTCTTCGAGTCCTACGGTGGAGCCGTCAAGGGTGATGGTGGCGCCCTCGGCCAGCTCGATCACAGTGCCCTCGGACAGGACGACCGGTAGCGGGTAGGTGGCGGTGACCGCGACGGTGGTGCCGTCCGCCAGCGAGACCTCGGCAGGTGCCGCGAGGGCGGTGATGGTGGCCGAGTCGAGGGCGACCTCGGTGGGCGGGGTGAGCGCGGTAATGGTGGCCGAGTTGAGCGCGACGGTGCCGCTGACGGCGACGGTGTTGCTGACCGAGACGGAGGCGCCGGAGGCGAGGGTGACGGTGGGGTTGCCGGACCAGGTGACGGTGATCGGGGCGGCGATGGTGACGGGCAGGGAGGCGTTGGCAACGGTCACGACGGTGCCGTCTGCCAGGGCGACCTCGGTGCCCTCGGCCAGCTCCACTGTGGTGCCCTCAGCGAGGGTGAGAGGGGCCGCGACGCTGACCGGGACTGTCCCGCTGATCGAAACCGTTGCGCCGTCCGCCAGGGAGACCTCGGAGGACGAGCCGAGAGCCGTCAACGTGGCCGAGTCCAGCCCCACCACAGTGCCGGCGGCCAGCTCGACCGTGGTCCCGGCTTCGAGGGAGACGGTCGACCCGTCAATCGTGATCGAGGCGCCCTCGGGCAGCTCGATGGTGGCGCCACCGGCGATGGCGACGGGGAGCGGGTCGTCGGCCGAGACGTGGTACGCCTCGCCGGGTGCACCGAATTCGATCTTGGTGAGCGTGTGACGGACGCCGTCGACCTCGTCGGCGACACCCCGCGGTCCGCCGCCGCCGTAGATTGCCATCTCGGACACTGTGGCTATCCCCCACCCTTACGGATCATGCGGTGGTCGAGTCGGTGATCAGGCCGAGCGTGGCCAGGGCAGTAAGCAGCGAGGTGAGCGCAGTTCCATCCGTGCGTGAGCCGGTGACGGTCGGCTTGGCGGCGGGCGTCGTGCCGTAGAAGCCGACGTTGCCGGCGATGGACAGCGCGTCATCGGTCTTGAGAACGTTCGCGGCGCTGCGGTAGAGGTTGGTGTCTGCTGCCGCGGTGCCGTCGCCGAACTCAAGCCGGCCGGAGCCGAGAACCGCGAAGCGGGCGTTGGCGTCGCCAACCACACCGAAACTGCCTGCCGTGGTGCCGGTACCGCCGCCACGGGCAATTAGCCCGTTGCCTGTTGCGTTTGCGTTGGTTGCTGTCAGCGCAAACAGGGCGGCCTGGCTAGGTGCGACCCAGAGCATGTCGTCGGTCTTGAGGTTGTCGGCTGCGGACCGGTATAGGTTGGTGTCGGCGGCGTTGGCGCCGTCGCTGAGCAGGATCTGTCCGCTGTCGGTCAGCCGGATCCGGTGGAAGGCTTCGCCTTCCTTGAGGATCCTGACCCCGTCGCTGCCAGCTGCTGGGCGGAGATCTGCGGCGATGGAGGGACCAACCTGGGCTCGCAGAGCCGGGGAGGCTCCGCCGGAATAGACCAGGAGTCCGCCAGTGCCGTCTCCGACTGCATTGTTGATCCGGACAGTTCCGATGCCCTTGGCTTGCAGGGACATGGTCTGGTCGGTGTCCGAGCCGACCAGTTTGATCCCGGCGTTTGTGATCTGGGTTGCCTTGGTGCCGCCGTCGAACGCGGTGATGGCGGCAGCAGCCGAGAAGGCGTCGTCCGTCTTAAGCGTGTCCGCTGCGCTGCGGTAGAGGTTAGTGTCTGCACCGAACAGGATGCCGGAGTTGGCGACCTTGACCGAACCGACCCCCTTCGGTGTGAGGACCAGGTGGTGGTTGGCCGACGAGCCCTCAGCGGCGATCTGCGGGTCGGTCCCGTTGTTGTTGAGTTTCAAGTAGCTGGCAGCCGGACCGACCTCCAAACTGTCATCGGTTTTCAGCAGATCTACGCCACCGCGATAGAGGTTTGTGTCTCCGGCGACAGCGCCGGATCCCCAGGTGACCTTGCCGGAACCGTCGATGAAGTACCGGTAAAACGCGTCGCCGGATACCGTGGCTCCGAAACAATTCCCGGCGGCGGCTCCGACCGATACCGCGACGCCATGTCCAGTGGCGCTGGTGTTGGTGACGGTGTGCGCCCATACGTTGGCTTGGCTGGTCGAGACGATAAACGCGTCGTCGGTGCGCAGCAGATCGGCTGCCGAACGGTAGAGGTTGGTGTCCATGGCGGTGGCTCCGCCGGCACCCCAGTCCATTCGCCCGCTGTTGCGGAGCTGGAAGCGGCGGTTGGCCTCCCCGGTGACCTTGGTGTACAGCAATACGTTGCCACTGGAGGACACGTCGAGATCCTCGGCGATGATGCCACCGGGGTTCGTGCTGGTGAATTTGAGGGCGGCTCCGACCCCTCCGAGGTGGAATGAGTCGTCGGTCTTCAGAGTGTCGGCGGCACTGCGGTAAAGGATGGTGTCGCAGGCCGCGAGGCCAGTGCCCCATTCCAGCTGGCCGCTAGGCCGAACCACGAACCGACTGGTGGTATCTCCAACAACCGCGGAACCCAGCAGGTAGCCGGAGGATCCGACCGCTGTGGCGGTGGAGAGAATGCTGCCGTTTGCATCGCGGTTGTCGATGTACAGGCTAGCGCCGGAGGCGGTTCGCAGGACGGAAAGTCTGTCGTCGGTCGTAAGGGTGTCTGCCGCGGACCGGTAGAGGTTGGTGTCGCTTGCCCAAACGATCTTGACGGCTGACCCCATGCTGAGGTCGCCGGACATGGTGTCGCCGGCCTTGAGGACCCGCAGGTTGTCGGCGGTGGCCTGGGCGGTGGAGACCGGCTTGCCGGCGTCGGTGGTGTTGTCCACGTTGGACAGGCCGACGTCGGACTTGGTCAGGACCACGTCTCCGGTCCGGCCGGCAACGCTGTCGACGGCTCCGCCTCCCCCGCCAGCGGAGGCGTAGAAGCCGAGCATCTCCTCGGGTTCGGCCACGGGAAGCCCCTTACGACCAGAACTTGACGTTGTAGACCGGGGCGCCGGGCGAGCGCATGCGGACCTCGGCGATGCCGTCGGTACGGTCGCGTGGCAGACGGATGACAATGAAACCAATGACTGCGGGGATCAGTTCACAGTCGTCCCAGGGCGGTTCGGGATCGACGCCGTCGCCGCGGACGTAGATCTCCGCGGCCCCGTCCACATTGAGGACCCGGGCTTGACGGTAAGAGGCGTCAGGCTCAACAACCTCGACCGTGTCGGGCGTGAGCGTGCCGTTGAAGATGCGCTTGGCCACCATCGTGTGCCGCCTCCCTCCGACCTGATCTATCGGTTGGAGGGCATGCCGCCAGGGTGGTCAGCGGAAGCGGTCGAGTGCCGCCTTCCATGCGTCGGCGGAGGCGGTGTCGATGAGTCGGTAGTCCTGTCCGGCCGAGCCGGTACTGTGCCACCAGTTGACGGCTGCGACGTTGCGGCTGGCCAGGTAGTCGACGCAACCGGTGATCCAGGCGGCGCGGCCGGCCCCGGTGGTGTCGCTGCCGATGCGCAGGGATCCCAGCTCAGGAACGACGAGCGTGGCGCCGAGCTGGTGGGCGGCGCCGATGGGGATGGCGAAGAACTGCTCGGGCGGCTCGTACTGAGCTGCGGTGGTCTCCAGGTAGCAGTCCCAGCCGATGTAGTCGCCGATGTAGCGTCCGGCGGCGTCCTGGGGTGCCCATTGCTGCCATACGCCGATCCAGTCCGTCCAGTCGGTGCTGTAACGGTCGCTGGCCTTGTGCCGGGACGGGTAGAGGGTGTGGATAGGGACGAGCTTCACCCGCTCGGCGTTGTCGTGGTACCGGACGGTCTTGGCCAGTAGCGTCCAGCGGCGGCGGTATTCCCGGCTGAGCAGATCGCCTTCGGGCTCGTGGTGGTAGGTGAGCCAGGCTTGCGGGACGTCTGTCGGCATGGTGTCGAGCCAGATGTTGATGGCTGCGGTGGCGGTGGTGTCGTTGGCCCAGTCCTTGAACGACAGCCACGGGATCACACCGGCCTTGCGGAGCAGGTTGACCGCAGTGGAGGTCCAACCGGGGATACCCTTGCCGGGCGCACCGAAGACTCGGCTGGTGCCGACCTGCGGGTACGTCTGGAGTGCGATGGCCAGCTCGGCAGGTGAGGCGTTGATCCCGACCTTCATGCCAGTTACATCGGCTGCGTGAATGAACCTGGACAGTTGTAGTCGTCAGGTCTACCCTGAGTGAACCTCTGGTGCCTCGCGTCACCGGTGCGTTGGGGTAAGGCCCGTCCCGTGGGCAAGCACGGACGGGAAGGCGCCGTCCTTTTGTGCATGGCGAGGGGACGGCGCTGGCCCACGTGCCCCGGGTGGGAGTCGAACCCACAACGCGCCAATTTTAAGGTGGCCGCTCTTCCGGTTGAGCTACCCGAGGCTCACTCAGATCAACGAGCTAGCCCGCTACGGGTTACAACAACGGTCGGATCACGGTCTGCGGTTGGTGGCTGAGGGCATCGACGAGTGCCTCCGCGTTGAGCATCGCGGCCTGAAAGGCAGTGGTGGCGGACCTCTCTCGCCAGAACCGGGTCACGACGACGACCCGAGAGCCGTAGCGCTCGACGAGTCGGTAGGGATAGCGGGTGAGATCGAGGTCGATGCTGATGAGGTCGCCGAGGTCGTCGAACCAGACGGTGGATGAGCGCACCGCTGTATCTACAGATTCGGCAAAGCTCCGTTCGCCGAGTTGTCGAGGATCACCTCGCCATCGCCGAGCATCACACCGAGGTCGTGGGATCCGCCGGCCAGGAAGCTGACACCGGACCCGCGCAGAGCGTCGGTGGCGACGACCCGGTGGGGTCGGACGATCACCTCACCAACGATGAACTGGTGGGTCCGGTCACTGCCGTAGCGCAGCGGGTGTGCGAGGTCGGGCACCTTGCTCGCGCCGACGAACAGCACGGTCCCGTCGCCCTGATGCTGGACGTAGAGCCAGGCCGGCACGTGGACTGCGTACCGGCCGAAGAGGATGCGGGCGTAGTCAACGTCGTCGGGCATGAGGTCTCCTCGGGTGTGGGGAGCCCAAGGGTACCTGCCACTAGGCGTATGCCAAGCGCCTGCAACTGACCTGCACCCAGAACGCCGCGACGGAGGTCGAGGCCCCTTCCCTCGACCTCCGCCCACTGCGGCTGGACCGACGGCCCAGCCTTCACCCGCCGACAGGTCCGCGGGTTGGCCGCTGCAATCCGCACAGGTATGGACCCTGCGAGATAGCGGTCTGTGCCCGCGATCTGTGGGGAGGCCACGCGCCTTCTTCTGGGGAGGTGCGCCTTGGCAGGTGACCGGTCAATCCATCATGACTGAACCTGGACGTTGTGGACAGGCGACAGCCGTTGTTTCACTCAGTCGTGTGGCATGAGCCGGCGGCAGGCTTCGCACCGGCTCGCTGCGGCGTGGGACAGGTCGCCGCCCATCTGGAGCAGGTTGTCGACGTGTGCCGGGTCCAGCTCGCCGTCGTTGGCGACCTCGGTGATCGCGGCGACGACGCTGTACATGGTGAGCTGCCCGCCGGCCTCGACCATGTTGCTGATGATCCGGCTCCGCTCCGGGAGCGGGACCCGGTAGTGGGTGAAGACGTCGCGGAGGACGTCGTTGGCTTCACCTTCGATGGGGATGTCGACGAGGCCCTGGACGGCGTCGAGGGCGGGCTCCAGGCCGCCGAGAACCTCGTCGACGGTGGCGCGGGCCCACTCGTAGACGTCCTCTTCGCGGCCGGCTCCGCGGCGGGTCCAGGCGCCGGTGGCCGAGCGGGTGTCGGTGGCGCCGTTGGTGCACCACCACCGGAACAGGTATCCGTCGATGGTGGTCTTCTCGGTGCCGGTGAGGCTGTTCTTGACCTGGAGTCCGACCGACCAGGTGTCGTCGTCGGTTCCGGAGCCGGCGATGGTGCGCATGTACTCGGGCACGATCAGCCGCAGGTGGGTGCGGCGCAGGGTGTGGACGAACTTGTAGTCGGCGAGGATCTCGCCAGCGCCGTAGCGGGCTTCGATGCCGTTGAGTGCCTGCTCCAGGAGGCGCAGGTTGGAGAAGGGCTGGATGGAGGCGCGGGTGATGGCGGCGCCGGTGCCGGCCGCGACGAGGAGCTGGAAGTCCTTGGTGCCCGACCGGCGTTCGGCGATGCCGCCGCGGAACCAGTAGTTCAGGGCTGGCTCGACGAGCTGGGCGGGGGCCTTGGCGGTGTAGGTCTTGGTCAGGCCGCAGGCTGAGGTGGCTTCGAGGAGGGCGTCCTTGGTGAGCCGGTACTCGGTGGCCGCCGCGCCGGTGCCGATGTGGATGGCGGCGTCGATCGGTTCGGTGCCGGCCTTGGCGTCCAGTCCGTGTTCCCAACCGGGGTCGACGGAGAAGCGGACGTCGTCGCCGACGCTGAACTCGTGGGTGGACAGAGGTTCGGTGGAGGCGAGGACTTCACGAACAGCGTCGAGGCTGAGAAGCTTCGGCTTCATCGCCTCGACGGTGATGGACTGTCGGGTCATGCCGACTTCTACCGGTGGAACATGCAAGGTTCCCCGGTAGAAGTCGGGCGGTCTAGTCGGAAGCTGGAGCCTGACCGCGTAGCCAGCTGACGAGCCTGCCCATCCCGTCGTTGACGCCAGCCTGGTAGGCGAGAATCGCTACCGCGACGGACAACGCGAGCATGCCGAAGACGATCTGGGTCATGCCCACACCCATGTGCAGCCGGGTGAAGTTGTCGGCTGCCAGGTAGATCAGCCGGCCTGCCATCAACGGCAGTGCCGCCACCAATGCCGTCCGAATCAGAGTCCATCGCATAGCGCGTGAAACGAGCCGCGGACAGCTCGGGTTACGGGAGTGATCCAACGACACCTATCAACCTTTCGGCCGAGTGAACTGATCAGAGGTTCGGTCGTAGGCTGGTCAACGGTTCGAAACCGCGGGTTCACTGACTGATCCGCGCCACGCAGGGTCACCCACGGCCATGGGTGACCCTGCCATTGGAGGAAGCTCACCCGCTCCGAGCACCATTCGGAGCGGGTGAACCAGCGGAGCAGCCCACCGCGGTAGTGGTTTGCCAGGGGGGTTGGCGATGCCGCCCCGCTTACTCCACAGGATGCGGGTGAGCGCCGCGAATCGCCAGGTTCATTCATCCGGCCGGGTGTCATTCACGTTGACCTTGTAGTCGCGCCGGGTAGCGCTGCTACGGTCACCTGGCGTCGGCGGATCTGCCGGGCTTAGGCACCTTCCGCGCGCCCCCAAAATGGGCGCCCCGTTGGTCCTCCCTGGGGACATCAGGTCCGCCGACGCGCTCGTGGAGCGGGTCACGGCTTCTCCGAGGGGAGCCGGCGCGCGAACAGATCCATGTGCTCGACCGCGGTGAACCTGTCGTGGACGGCCTTTTCCAGGTCGATGCCAGCGAGGTTGCAGGTGGCCTGGAGGCTGAGGAAGACGTCGCCGACCTCGATGTACAGCTCGCGCATCCATTCGTCCCTGGTGCCGCGCTGGCCTGAGTCGGCCTTGACGATGCACCTGCACACCTCGCCAACCTCCTCGGCGAGCACGAGGCCCCGCCAGAGCAGGTTGTCACCGGGGAAGTTCCGCGCGAGCCAGACCGCAACCCGGTCGGAGTAGTCGTTGAGGCTCATGCTGCCCGCTCCGCCCAGTCACGGGCGACCGAGTCGACGAACCAGGCTCCGCAGTCGCACTCGTGGTCTGCGCCGAATCGGCCGTCGGCGTGGTCGGCTCGCAGCTTGCAGACGCAGGTCTCGCCGCCGGTTTTCCAGATCGGCCCGGACCACTTGCGGCAGGGCGCGCTCACTCCTTCTCCCCCATCAGTTCGGTGTTCTCGCCGAAGGCGTCGACCGGCTCGCCCTCGGGCAGCTGGGTGTCGCCGCTGGCCTCGACGACCTCGATGGCGTGCTTGATGACGGCGTCGCGCCACTCGGGATGCTCATCGCCGAAGCGCAGGACGGCGGCCTCGCCTTGGATGTTGGGGCGGCCGGTGCTGGAGCGGGCCATCTTGGCGTGGACGAGTGCGGGGACCCTCTTCTCGTCGAAGTAGTGATACCCACCAGCTCCGACGACGATCTTCCGGTACGCGGTGAGGACGCGCAGAGCGCTCCACAGGTTGTCGAAGCCGGTGCCGAAGCGGACGCGCACGACGGCTTCGCGGAACGGGCTGCCGAGCTTGTTCTTGGTGACTTTGATCTTGGTGTCGACCGCGACGACCTGGTCCACTGTCTCGCCGGTGAGGGCGTCGATGGCGCGGGCCTTGATCGGCTTGATCTGCTTGTAGCTCATCCGGAGCGAGGCGAAGTACTTCAGCGCCTTGCCGCCGGGGGTGGTCTCGGCAGGCGGCATGCCGGGGCGACCGCCGCCCATGTCGACGGCTTCCATGAGGTGGTTGAGGAAGACCGCGGCGCAACGGTGCTGGTGGATGAGCGGCGTCATCCGGATGAGCAGCTCCTTGATCTGGCGGGCGCGCTCCATCGCTCCGGTGCGCCGGTCGAAGTCGGCTTCGAGGATGGACTTCGGGGTCATCTCGGCGACGCTGTCCCAGATGGACAGTCGGACCTTGCCGGATTCGATGATCTTGCGGGATGCTTCGGCGCCCTGCTCCAGCCAGTAGGGCTGGGCGAGAAGGAAGGTGGGGTGCTCCACGTCCAGGCCGAGGCTCATGGCGTAGTCCTCGTCGAGGGCGTGCTCGAAGTCGAGGTAGAGGATGTGCTCGTCACGGCCCTCGGCGATGATGCGCCGCTGTAGCTCGACCGCGGTCTGGAGTGCGGTGGTGGTCTTGCCGGAGCTTGGCTGGCCGTACAGCTCGGTGATCCGACCGATGGGCAACCCGCCGATGCCGGTGTTGTAGTCGATGGCCAGGTTGCCGGTGGTCAGTGCCTCGGTGGGTGGGACCACTGCCGACATCGGGCCGACCGACACGTCGTACTTCTTGCTGATCTCGCGGAGGAGATCGTCCATCGAGGGGTTGGGGTCTTTCGGCACGGGGCTGGCTCCTCAAACAGGAACGCCCACTCATCCCGAGATCGCCAAACCAGGGTGAGTGGGCGTACCTGTGTTTCTTGCGAAACCCCCGGTCGGAATTGTATTCAGCCGGGTGTTCTCTTTTCAACCGGCTGCTTCTTTCTCGACCGGGTTGCTCCATACCTTGCGGTGCCGGTGACGTCGAATGTTCCGAGTTCGTTGAAGCGGTCGATCATCCACTTGGCGATGAGATAGGCGGCGCAATAGTCGGATGCGACCTTGCGGGCGATTGCCTTGTCTCCAGCGCGGAGGATCCGGTGGGACAGGTCCGGTGCGGTGTAGCCGAGGGCCTCCGCGACCGGGACCACCGCAGCGGCTCCGGTGCCGCGCTCCAGTCCGGTGTACACACGGCGCCATTCGATGGGGGCGGCGAATAGCACCGAGCTGAGTGATCCGAGGTAGTCCATCCGCTCGACGATGCGGCCCTGGAGCCGGCAGACGGCCTTGGTGGTCGTCATGTACGACACGCCGTGCGGGAGGTCTTCAACGACCATCAAGTCGGGAGGGTTGGTCTGCATCCACGGACTGGTGATGAGGTCGAGGAACTGCTTCTCGGTGCGGCCCCAGGAGTCGTTCTGCTCGTAAACACGCCCGGCGTCGTCCATGACGCAGGATGCGGAGTATTTGGCCGCCAGGTCGACAGCGAGGATCTTCACACGCGCGCCTGGCACGTGGTGCAGGGGTAGGCGGCGCAGACCTCGTGGTCGCCTTTGACGGACCGGAAGATCGGCGGGTCGATCGCGTCGATGACGGCGAAGGCGAGTCTGATGTGGGTGATCGGGTCGCAGGCGTCGGTGTGCCGCCGGTAGCTTCCGGGGACGTACGCGCAGTCCGGATCAACCAGCATCGCTGTCCGCCTCGTCGAGGATCTCGTCGAACTCCTGACCGCGTTCCCAGCGGGCGAGGTCGCGCAGGATGCCGCGGGCGGCGGCACGCCAGGCGGTCTGAACCCGGTCGGGGACGTCGTCCCAGTTGGGAAGAGGTTCGCCGTGGACGCTGCGCCACTCGGTGTTGTGGGCGTACGCCTCGAAGGCCGTGCGCCCCAGCTCGTCCAGGACGGCTTCGAAGTTCGCGGTCACAGTTGCTTCTACTCGCACGAGGTTCGGTTGTGCGGTCAGGTGACCGGGATGGCCCAGGCGGCGTTCCAGGTGATCGGGCCGATCTCACCGTCGGCGCCGAGGCGCTTCTCGGTCTGGAAGGCGAGGACGACCCGCTTGGTGTCCGGCCCGTACACGCCATCGACGGTGATCCGCCATCCGCGGCGGCTCATCTGGCTCTGCCAGACCTTGAGGTTGGCGTCGTACTTGTCGGGGTTGTACTTGATGACGTAGCCGGGGTAGGCGGGGAAGCCCTTCGGCGGGGCCGGAGTAGGTACCGAGCCGGCGTCGCGCCACATGTAGGTGCGCTCGTTGGCCCGGGAGCGCCACCAAGAGATGTGGCTCCAATGGTCGTGGCCGGAGCCGGTGTAGACCTTCAGGTTGGAGATGCCGTTCCACCGCGCCCAGTAGTAGACGGGTTTGTCCGCCCAGGGCTTTCCGATGAATTCGCAGAGCTGTGAGAGTTCGCCGCGCATGAGCCGGGCGAGCAGCTGGGCGTGCTTGGCGCGCAGGGCGGGGTTGTTGCGGTGCGAGAAGTCGCCTGCGCACGCCCAGTTCATGTTGAACGGCTTGCCCGGTTCGTGCCGGCGCGAGTAGTCCGATATGGACAGCTTGTAAGCCGGGACGTGGAAGCCGTAGGTGTGCGCGGCGTTGCCGCAGCAGCCTGAGTTGGCGCCGCCGATCGCGACCCAGTCGACCATCTCCGCGGTAACCGCGGCACCGCATTCGCACGCCATACCTACATAAGCGGCAAGATCAGCTGCTGCACCCGGTCCGCTCCCCGGCAGGGATGGTGATGTGAGCGCTGTCAACGGTACTGTCTGCTACCAGGACTAGGCGATACGGCGGTGTGAACTTTGGGAAGAGATGTCGTGGCGATCCTTGACGCCATCAAAGAATTGGCCGGGCGGATCACCGAAGGAGAGTCGGCACTGTTGCGGCTCTACTCGCAGTACGCCGAGCTAGTCGACGAGGCGCTTGCGACCAACCGGACCAACATGGTGGGCATCTCCTTGTACTGCGAGGAGCCTGGCGGGACGACCTCTGCTCGATACCGCGCGGAGCTGGTCCGGCGGGCAAGCGCGAGGAAGCAGCCGGCGAAGCGGGGCGGGGCACGTCGCCGTCCGGCTAGGAAGGCGGACCCGAGCGACACCCAACTCGTGACGTCGTCTGAGATCGCGCGGATGGCGGGGGTGAGCCGAGCGTCAGTGGCCAACTGGAAGAACCGGTACGCCGACTTCCCGAACCCGGATCCGGGCGTGGACTCCTCGGCCAAGCTGTATCGGCGGCCCGAGGTGCGTGATTGGCTGATCGCGAACGGGAAAATCGCCGGGTAATCAACGAGGGCCGTCCGCACCCCACAGGCGGACGGCCCTCAGTCGTTGGAGGTCGATCCTGATGCACGGGGGCACACCAGGATCGACCAGTTACCAGGTTAGCTAATCCCGTCGAGGATCAAGCCGAAGTCGTAGGTCTGAGCGTCGGACTTTGCGGCAGCAGGCGCGGGCTGGGTCTGCTCCGCGGGCGGCGGCGTGCCGGTGCCCAGCAGGTCGCCGAAGTCCGGCGGGCCGGCCGGTGACGCGGGCTGTGCCGGGCCGGCGGTTGCCGGTGCCTGCTCTGCGGTGGGCACAACGTCTGGGCTGGGGCTGGTCCCGAGCAGGACGTTCATGTCGACGGCCGGTTGCGCGGTCAGGGTGGTGGTCCCGCTGCTGCCGAGCAGGTCGGCCAGGCCCTCGGTGAGGGCGGCGGCGCCGGCCATCTCGGTGCCGTCGGTCTCTCCGCGGGCGATGCGCCACCGTTCGGCGATGGAGTCCAGATCCTTGAGCAGCCAGGCGGTCTGGACCTTCCGGCCGCAGGCCCGTTCCAGCTCGGGGATGCGGTTCTGCTGGTAGGTGGCGACAACCGTTGTCTTGATGGCGTCGTTGGCCTGCCAGAGACTCTGTGCGCCGGCCTGGATCTCGAACTTCTGGAAGCCCTCGTTGGTGCATGGGCCGAGCAGGAGGTCCCGGCCGACCAGGGCGCCGTGCTCCTCGGCGATGTCGATGAGGCGGTTGTAGACGCCCTCGGTGAAGTCCCAGACCACGTTGGCGCAGGTGAAGGGCTGGACCAGCTTGCCGTCACGGGTCATGCCGTACTTGACGACGTTCATGGCGAAGCGCCGGTCGGGGGCGAAGACCTCGTCGGTCTGGGTGGACCGCTTGCAGGCTGGGCAGTTGGCGGGGTCAACACCCTTGTCGGTCAGGATGCCGTAGTCGCCGAGACAGTGGGGGCGGCCGACGAAGTCCATGTCGTAGTCGACGTAGGTGCCGCCCTTGCGGCTCTCCTTCTCGACCTTGACCGCGACGCCGTTGACAATCTTGGGTGCGCGCAGGGTGTGGACGAAGGCGAAGGTGGGCTTTTCAAGCAGTACGATGCGGGCCTTCTCGTCCTTCTTCAACTTCAGTCGGTCGAATTCGAGGGCGCCGGTGGAGACTCGCTTGTGAACTGGGTCGAAATCGATCTCGGGCATGGCCGTCTCCTGATTTCAAGGGGCGGGCGGGACGCGACCGCGCAAAAGGTTCTGACGGCTTTACCTACAGATTCGACTTCGACCAATTCACAAAGACGATCTGTCCATGGTCGACAATGGGGACACTCATTCCTCGGCGGATGAGTCGGCAAACAGGGTCTTGCTGTCTTCGAGCTGGTTGGCGATGGCACGCAGGTCGCCGACCATGTCGGTGATTACGCGCACCGAGTCGCAGCCCACCGGTGCGGCGGCGAGCTTGTATCCGAAGGCGGCGAAGATGGCCTCCAGCTTGGACAAGGGAGGGATCCGGTCGCCGCGCTCGTACGCGCCGACGACGACTGCCGGGATCCCGGATCGCGCCTGGAACTGCGACAGGCTCCAGCCGGCTGCGTTTCGCAGTTCGCGAATGAGCAGGCACAACGGATGTGGCTTTCCTGAACGGTATCCGGTCGATTCAGCCATTTCGGCCTCTTCATTTCGGACTTCGGTTTCGCTGAGCACGACGCTCCTCACCTGAGGTTTTCTACGTCCTCTACTACCTGCTCACGCCAGTCCGATTCGCCCGGCGCTTGGTAGCCGGGGTCTGTTTCGCGCGCCATTTCTATTTCGGCCATTACGGCGGCTGTGTGTAGCGCGTCGTGGACGCCCCGGATTCCGTCGCGGTTGTGGACGGCGGCAGCGTCCAGGCCGTGGGCGTAGGTCAGGTGCGCTCGGAGCTGGTAGATCTCCAGCGGGAGGTGGTGCTTGTGTGGGTAGGGGCCGGCGTGGGTGTCGGCCCAGTACGCCTCCAGGACGGTGGCGTCACCGACGCCTTTGCCGATGCGCCGGGCGATGGTGCGCAGCTTGTCGAGCCGTTCGGTGAGGTAGGCGGTGCCCTGTTGGCGGGCCTGATCGGCGGTGAGGCCCAGCGCCTCGAACTCCTCTCGGGACAGCACCAGGGCGCCGATCTCGTAGGCGGTGGGGACGCCGTAGAGGACCCGGCCGGTGACGGCGTCGCCGCGGGCTTCGCGTTTGCGGATCACCCAGAAGCATTTGTGGTGGTAGCCGCGGACCATGCGACCGGTGGCCTTGGACAGCGGGCCGTCGGGCATCATGTAACCGAAGATCTTGACCGTGGAGTCCGGCTGGGCGTACTCGACAATCATCTTGGTGGCGGCGGCTCCGGCCGCGATGTTGTTTTTGCAGACATAGCAACGGATCCCGTTCACCGCCCCCGGCGGTAGACGTATCGCTGCTGGGCGCTGAGTGCTTCCTGGACACACTGCGCCGGGTCGAAGCCGAGGTCGTCAGCCCACCGGACCGCGGAGACGATGAGGTTGCCCAGTTCCCGGGCGACGCCTTCATCTGAGCCGGCGCCTTCGATCGCGTCGCGGGCGATGCGGGCGATGTCGCCCGCTACGACAGCTGCGCACGCGGCGACGTGGGTCAGGCTCATGGGGTCCGAGCCCCAGATCTCGCGGCCGGCGCGCAGGATGTCGTTGGTGCCCCAGCCGGGGTCGGATCCGGCGGAGTCCGGGTCCAGCTGGGACGGGCGGGGGACGAAGACCAGCTCGGGGGCGACCGCTCCCGGCGGGACGGGCGAGTAGGCATCGCTGGTGACGTAGACGTTGAGCCCGGGTGGGTCCCACGAGGACACCATCGAGGTGACATTGAGGTGCTCCGGCACCCGCAGCGCCCGGCGCAGATCTTCAGCACGGATGAACAGTCGACGACGGCGTGCCGTGTCGGGCATCAACGGCTTCTACCTCTCCAGGTGGGACTCGAACTGCATGAGGCGGAGCACTGCGAGGGTGTCCTGGCGGACGCTGTCCAGGCCGCGGTGCAGGGTGCGCAGGACGTCGACCGCCTCGTCGCAGTGCGACGCTGCGTCCTGGGCTGCGCGGACGGCCCTGCGGGCTTCGATGGTGGCGAGGTTGGCCTCGGCGGCACGTTCGCGGGCAGAGGAGTACTCATCTCCGCGACGGACCGGGGCGGAGCGGACCCGCAGGATGGCGTCATCCCACGCCTCTTCTGCGTCGGCGGTGCTGCGGGCTACGCCGCGGTGGGCCATGGCGCGCACGCGAAGGCCCAGGGCGAGCAGGTGTTCGACGCGGTCGAGCCGGCGGCGGACGTCGAGCAGGTGCTCATGTACCTCGTGTGGGGCGGCCTGTGTGCCGGGCATCGGCGGCAGCTCGCCGCGCAGCAGGATCGCCTCGGTGAGGTGGGTGTTGAGCCGGTCCGCGAGGTCGCTCACTGGCTGGCCCGGAGTAGGCGGTCGCGGATGGCGTTCTTCTGCTGGTCAAGCTCACCGATCTTGGCTGCGCCCTCGACCGGGTTGTAGCCGTGGCGGGTCACGAGCTTGGCCATGACGAGCCGTTCGCATTCCAGTTCGAGGAGCTGGTAGGCGACGGCGGTGGTCAGGCCGGGCAGGTCCCGGTAGCCGGGGCCGAGGATGCGGCGGAGGTCTTCCTCCTCCAACGTGATGTCGATCTTGGCCCACACGTTGGGTTGCACTTCGCCGGACCAGCCATGACGTACCAGCACATGTACATCTACCTGCGGAACTGGCTCTATTACAGGGTGATCCCGTCGAGCAACGTGCTTGAGTCGACGTCGGCGGCGTCGAAGTAGAGCTTCGCCTCACCGAGCAGCAGGTATACCTGCGCCAAGTCCTTGGTACCGAGACTGGTACCGACCCCTAGCGACAGGGGCAGCTCTCCGTCCGGGGTGCGCAGGGTGAGCTGGTGCGGGCCGGGGAGGCTGTCGAGGAGTTCGAGGAACCTCTCGTAGCCGGCTGCGGTGGGCATGTCGAGGAGTTCGAGGATGAGCTGACGGCCCTCCTCTGTGGAGGGTTGCGCCGGCGCGTGCGGCTCGGCCTCGGAAGTGCGTTGTTGCGGCACGACAGGCGGCGGCGCCGGCTCCGGGTCGCGGCCGAGGGCCTGGCGCAGGACGTCGTAGTCGATCTCAGGGAAGACCTCGACCTCTTCCCCGGTGTCCTCGTCCTCCTCAATGGACGGCTTGAGTTCGTACTCGACCTCACCCTTGACGATGAATCGGTTGTCCTCGGTGACCTCGATCTCGTAGGGGCTGCCCCACTTGCGGCCGAAGTGCCAGTCGGCCTTCATGGCGGGCCATCCGTCGACAGGAAAGATGACCGCCGGCTGGAGGATGCGGATGACGTCCTGCGGCAGCAAGGTGCGGTGGACATAGAACTCCAGCGCATCGTGGACGTTCATGACCAGGTGGACCCGGTCGGCGATGCCGGCCGCGCGCAGGGCGCGTTGGGCCCGGACCATGGCGATCTTGACGAAGTCTCCGGTGGCGGAGCCCTGGATCGGGTAGTTGACGCAGGCCCGGTCACCCTTCTGCCGGATCCAGCGCTTCTCCGAGCGGTACTCCCAGATGGGAAGCTTGCGGCCGAACCGCGAGGTGACGTAGCCGTAGGTGCGGCCCAGCTCGACCTGCTTGGCGGCCCACGCGGCGATGCGGGAGTAGACCGAGAAGTACTTCTCGTACAGCTCCTTGGCTTCCTCGATCGGGATGCCGAGCCGGTCGGCGAGACTCTTCTCGCGCATGCCGTAGAGCAGTGCGAAGTTCATCGTCTTGCCGATGTCACGCTGGTCTTTGGTGACGTCCTCGACGGAGACCTTGAGCATCAGGGCCGCGGTCAGGGTGTGGACATCGGTTCCATCCGCGAACGCCTTGAGCAGCGCCGGCTCCTGGGCTTCACCGGCAATGGCGCGAAGCTCGGCCTGGCTCAGGTCGAAGCCGAGGATGTAGTGGTCGGGCGGGGCGACGATGACGTCGCGGAAGTTGAACTTGAAGCAGGTGTCCGGCGGCGGCGGGAACTCGTCGCAGGTGCACTTTGGACCGTGGGCCTGCGCATGCTGGGCGTGTGCCTCGCGGGCCGGCTCCAGGTCGTAGTGGTACACCTTCGGCGACTGCTGGTACGGCGGATCCCCGACTGCGAAGCGGCCGGTGACGACGACCGCGGACATGTGGTTGGGGTGGGTCCGGCCGTCCGCGGCGTAGGCGTAGAGACCCTCGTACTTCTCCAGGTAGGTGCCGAGGAGCCGGGTCATCTCCTTCCAGTCGCGGATCTTCTGCACGACCGGGTGCTTCTTCGCGAGGCCGGCGAGGGCGATCTTGCCGGTGGACATCTTGCGTTCCTCGGGAGGCAGGTCCCGGGTCTTGGCGGTGTAGACGGTGGTGCGGAAGCCGAGCTGCTCGAACAACAGCTTGGACAGCTGCGGCGGGGAGGCGATGTTTATGGCGACAGGCTGTCCGACCATGTCGGACAGCTCGCGCATGATCTCGGCGTTGTACCGGTCCCGGAAGGACCGCAGGGCTTCGGCAGTGCGTCGCATGAGGAGCCAGTCGTAGCGGACGCCGAAGTCCTCCATCGGAGGGATGCACTCCTCGACGATGCCCATCTCTACCGGGTAGAGCGGCTTCTCCCGCACGTATTCGTGGTAGCGCTGGTGCAGCAGCAGCGAACCGACGCTGTCCTCGCAGGCGTAGTTGAAAACTCGGGGCTCACGGGGGTCGAGGGTGTTGAACCGCAGGTACTTCCGCTTGTTCTTGGCCAGCCCGGGAAACAGCTCGTGCAGCTCGGTCATCTTGATGCCGAAGATCTCCCAGGCCAGGTACTTCAGACCGAACTGCGGGTGCTCCGCGGCAAGGTAGGACTCAACCTGGGTGTCGCTTCGGACCGGGAAGTAGCCATCACTGGCGCGCACCTGCTCGCCGAAGTCCGGGTCATCGCTAAGGAGATCCCGGAACCACCTGGCAAGATGCCTTAGCTCGAACGGGGCATTGTGTGCGACGCCGCGTCCGGTGTTGAGCAGGGGCCAGAGCAGCCGGGAGGCGTCGAGGTTGTCCAGGTTGGGGTAATCATCGTGGCCGAGTGGGGCGTAGCGCGCCCAGTCGGCTGAGACGGTGAAGCTGATCCCGGCGACGAGAGCGGTCTCGGGGTGCAGCGAAAACTTCTCCCGCTCCACCCCGAGGTAGCCGGTCTCGATGTCGAAGGCGATCGCGTCGTCGCCCTGGGACAGGCGGTCGCAGAACCGGGCCAGCTCGTCGATCGAGTTGATCAGCCCGTAGTTGCGCGTCACACAGGCTTCTACCGGCTCGACGCAGCCGATTGAAGGCTGTGGCTAGCTGTGCAGTCCCGGGTCGGCCAGGTGTTCCTCGACGGCCCGCACGGACCTGTCGTTGGCGTCGGCCTTGGCTGTCAGCAGGTCGTAGTAGGCCCGCGGCACGACAACAGCGGCAGGCTTGCCGCGGACGGAGATGCCGATGGCCTCACCGGTCACGACAAGGCCCAGCAGCTCGTCGAAGCGACGTTCGAACTCTTCGACGGAGTAGTTCCTCATGAGGTCCGCTCATCGCGGCGGGCCTGGATCCGGTCGCGAGCGGCCTGGAACCTTGCACGCCACCGCTGAATGCCCTCGTCAGTGATCGCGAAACCCGCTTCTTCGAGCTGACGTCGGCCGGTAATCCGGTAGGTCTCAGCGTCAAAGTCGGTAGCGGGGCGATCGTCCTCAGTCTGCAAGCGGCACCTCCTATTAGCTAAAGGGTCCCTGGGTCACGTCCAGGATGGGCCAGTCATCCCCGAGCACCCGCCGGGCGACGTCGGGCTCAGTGGTCGCGAACTGAGCATTGAACCGGGTGGCGAGCAGCACCTCGTGTGCGAGGGCGACTTCGATGCCGAAATCGCGGGCGATGTTGCCGACCGGCAGCACCTGTTCGAGCGCCATCTCGACGACGAGAAAGTCGGATCCGTCGGAAGTGAACCACTCCAGCAGCGCGAGCCCGAAGGAGCCGCGGTCTGGACCTTGGACGGCAATCGCCTGCGCCAGCGAGACCGCAGAGATGGCGACCTGCCGACCTTCGTCTCGAACCTCACTGATCAGCTCGGCGACAGCCAAGCCCTCAACCGGACCACGGGCGTATTGCCTGAGCGCAGAGGCCGCCAGGACGACAGCGACCTGGTTCACCCTTGGGGAATTCCGTACTTCTCCCGGAACATCCGGCTGCGTTCCAGCGCTGCGCGGCCGAGCGGCTGAGCGAGCCGGTCACGCCAGGCCGACTTGCCCGCTTCAGTGATCTCATACCCGACCGCGCGAAGCATCTCTTCGAGGCGGCTGGGGTTCATCCGGGCGCGGACCGCAGCAGCGACGTACGCAGACACGTTGGGCTGTCCTGCGAGATGGTCAGCCACATCGTCAGGGAGACTGATGGCGATCTTCTTGGTCATACCGCCATCATACCGGGCGGGGCTTGCCCGGCAATGGCTACTTGAAGATCGCCATGACCTTCGACGCGACCGACTGGAAGACGCCGATCATCTTCCACGGTCCGCCCTCGGCGACGGCCTTGACCTCGGCCGGTAGCTCCTTGAGCGCGGTCAGCAGCTTGAGTACGTACTCCCGCACGTCCGGGTCCGGGATCGCGGCGACGATCTCCTCCGGGTCGAGGTCGCCGTCCTTGAGCGCGAGCTTGATGCTGCCGACGGACTCGAAGACCTCGTCGAGGAGGTAGGCAAGGTTCGGGTACTCGCTCTCGAACGACATGCAGTCTCTATCGGCTGGACCTCAGGCGCCGCGCCAGGTCCGCTCCAGCCGGGCATAGGTGCGCTCGGAGACGACGGCGCGGACGGCTTCGCGTTCCGCCGGGGTGCGCAGGTTGAACGGGTAGCGGTCACCTTTGACGCTGTTGCACAACGTGTGGGTGAAGGTCTTGTTGGCCTTGCCGCGCCGGCCGCCCTTGGACATCGGAACCTGGTGGTCGAAGTTGAACGGCTGCCAAGCTCGAACGGCCTCGCCGCAGATGGCGCAGGTCATGCCGGGGAACCACTTGCGTGGGCTCTGGGCGCCGTGGGCGCGGGGCTTCGGTTCACCCGTGACGACGGCCAGCCGGCGGGGGCGGCGGATCCTGATGCGACGGGACGGGGCTGGCACCTCTCCCCCACCCTCCGAGGGAATCAGTGCCAGCCCCGTGTCTGAGTCCGGGTCGGGACTCGGGTCAGCAGCAGCCGTAGAAGTTGACGCTGAAGACATTGACCAGAACGTTCAGAAGCCCGTACATGTGGATCCCTTCGGGTTTGCATTCACAGCGCGCTGACACTTCGGTTGAGCCTGGGGCCCCCGCCGGTCAGACGGTGGCGGCTGCCGCACGGGGGCTCCTGTTTCATCGGCTCGACAACTCATCGAGAGTGCAGGGCGGGACTGGTCTTCCCCCGTCCCGAGTTGATGGTCGACCAACCCGGGACTACCGATCCCGCCCTACACCCCCAACTCCGCGGCTCGGTGGCGGAGCCAGGGGGCCGGGGCGTGGCGCCCCTGGGGGGGAGCGCGCCGCACATCCAGGGAAGACGCTTGCGGCTACCACGACCCGGCCCAGTTTGTGGAGGGTGCCAGCCGCAGGAGGTACTGGCACCCACCCTGTTCTACCGACGAGGACGGGGGTTTTCCGCGCTAGAGGATGAAGCCGGCTGGTGCGGTCGGCACCGCCAGCTCGGGTCGGGCGTCGTCCCAACGGGCCTTGTGCGAGATGTGCATCCGCCGGCCGGAGGGCTTGTTGGTGCACGGCATCTGCGGGCCAGCACCACACCCGCGGCATCTACGGGCTCGAACGACCTGCTCCGCTGGGTCGGTTACCCGTCCCACATCTCGCCTCCGTGGATCATCGTTGGTCCCCTGTGGACCTTTTTCATTCATGCCTCACGACCGAGGACGAGGACGACCGCAGGGCCATCGCCCTCGTCCAGCAACAGGCCGCGCACCTGATCCGGGTAGCCATGTCCCACGGGGTCGCGCTGACCCGGGACGAGGAGCCGGAGAATCCCCGCGTTCTGGTGCTGCACTACACACCGCCCGATGAGGACTGGCCGCCGATCACCCTGACCCGCAACTCCCCCACCTGGACCGTGGGCGAGGTGGAAGGCTTCAACGATCCGCCCCGGTTCTGGGTGTATAGAGCTGTCTCGACGACCGGCTTCATCCGGATCACCTCCGCCATCGCTGTCTGGCGTGGCAACCCGCGAGGCGAACCGGAGGGGTGGTTGCGGACCTGGGACGGCCGCTACGACGTCTCCCGGCTCAGACCCTGACGACCACCTGGCGGGGACCGGCCCAGATCGCTGCATCACGACTACCGGCGATCGGGACCCGGTCCTCGCACCGGCAGTCCAGCGGGTGGTTGTAGACGGTCACCAGCCGATAGCAGTCGGGTCTGCCGTTGACGTTCGGGTGACACAGCCGCTCGCCGTTGATCCCGCTGTAGCCAGCGTCAGGGGTGCCCACGTCCCGGCGTCCACAATGGGCGCACGTGCCGGTCTGGCGGTCTAGGCGCACAACCACGGTCTGCGCTCCCTGTCGAGGCGGGGGAAGAACCTGGACGGGCGGAAGGCGGCGGCGACGATGCGACCCCACGCCTCTCCACGGTCTTGTTGATCTTGAACGTATTGCAGGAGCCGGCGCGCCGTCGGATCGATCCGGCGCAGGGCCGGATGTCGAGACTCGGCGACCTTGACCCCGCCCGCCCGGAACAGCTCGCCGGTGCGATGTTCGGCATCCAGGGCGCGAAGCACGCCCACCGAGTAGCCGAGCCGGATCAGGACGTGGGCGACCAGGCAGGACGGCTGTCCGAAGTCGACATAGCGAACCGGACGCTCGTCGGTCACGCGGCGGTCCTGGCGCCACGGGTAGTCCCGGGCGATCTCCTCCAGGACTTCGCGAACCGCCGTGACAGTGATCCGGCGGCGGGTCTTTACAGCGGTGGTCAACACGCAAGGCTTCCTTTCAACGCTGAAGTACGACTCCAAGCGCGGCTGGACTCTTCTTGCTGCAACAACGCGGTGGTGAATTGGGCCAGCCGGCGCGTTAAGCGCCACCCCCTGCGGGCTCGCGGGCGCACTGACACCGGGGGTCCGGGCATGTTCGCCCGTCCTCGCAGGGGCAGTCGAATCCGCCGCAGGTGAACGGGCGCACCAGCACATCATCGGCCGGGGGCGGGAGACGCTCGTCCGGGTCGGTCACGTGAACGTCCTGTCGAAGACGATGAGCTGGTCGACCAGGCGCATGGCACGGGCCCAGGTGAGGGTACGCACCAGCAGGTGATACTTGCCGTCTGCCTCCCAGTGCAGGACCAGCCATGGTTGCCTGCCCGGGGCAATGCGGTCGCGGACAATGCGCCACGGTCGGGGACATGAGCACCGGCCCCAGTCGTCACTCCACAGTGGGCAGCCGGCGTAGTGCAGGGTCACACCTGCTTCTACCGGCTCGGCAACGTCAGAACTGCGCCATGACCAGCCCGACCAGAATGAGCGCTAGCCCGCCCCAGAAGGAGTACCGGGAGCAGACCGGAAGGCCGGCTAGGAAGATCAGCCAGCCGACCGTCTCACGCAGGTACCGGCTGCGGGTCACCGAAGCGAACCCAGTTGTGTAGCTCGGCGATGTACCGGGCGGTCCGCTCGTCGATGAAGTCGGCGATGACCTGGTCGGTACGAGCCGGCGGTGCGTCCTGCGCGGTGACGCACCAGCTGCCGATCAGGTCGTTCTCGTGCGCATACCAGCGCAGATCCAGCAGGTCGGACGTCATGCCATCACCAGCTGGGTGATCCCGGCGAACGGATCCGCGGTGCAATTGAAGGTGCGATGCGCAATGAGGATCGCGAGCACCTCGCTCCTGTTCCTGCCGTCGGAGGCATCCACCGGGCGCTTGCAGCGCTGGCAGTGGTAGTAGTTCGCCCGGGTGGCGTGCACGAGCCAGTCCTTCATGTCGTCCATCGCGGATGATCCAGTTCCTGTTACCTGTCTGCCGAGACCATGTTGTCCGGGCAGGAGCATTGGGCCTTGCCGGGCCGCACGACCTGGAGGTCGCACCCTGGCCGGCATGGAAACCAGACGTTGCCATGCCCGTCGTCGACGACAGGGGGCATGGGGAGCGGCGCCGATGTCGGGGCCAGCCGCGCAACCTGGAGCGCAACCCACAGGTCTTTCGCGAAGGACCCCGGTTCGACATCGGTGGAGTCGATGGTGCAGGTCCGGTTCTGACCCCACGCCGAGATCCGCAGCCGCGGACCGTAGAACTCGACCCGGAAGCCGGTGTTGGTGACCGGGCGACCGACGAACCACACCGCGCCCCGGCGCAGGTGCGCCGGCAACAGGCCGGACTCGCGGGGATAGAACTTGGGTCCGACCACAATCCTCGGCTCGCCGAGCCCGAGCGCCGGGATGATGGCGTCGACGACTTCAACAAGCGGTCTCTGGGTGGCTATCCAGTCCTTGATCTGGTCCGCAGTGGCGCGCCGCGAAGACGGAGCGCAGTTGTCATACATCGAATGTCACCCCCGTCACCTGCGTGATGCGAGCCTTGAACTCCTCGACCGTCGGGTGCTCGCCGCGGTCGTTCTCCATGTACATGAACAGGTCGTCAGCCTGGCCAGGGTCCAGGTCGAGCAGCGCCATGGCGCGCTGGAAGACGTCGTGGAAACCCTCACGGAGCAGCCGGCGAACGTCCAGCCCGGCCAGGTGGCAGACCCACCCGGCCAGGCAGTACGTCGATCCGCATTCGCCCAGGTAGCTGTTCTGATCCCAGCGTCTCGGATCAAACTCGATAGCCTCGACTGCCGCCCGCAGCCGCAGGGCGTCCACCTTGTGCATGACGGCGGTGCTCACACCAGCTCCTGGACGCCGACGGTGACCAGGAACCGGCGCGGATGGGTCCCGGCCAGGGTGGTCACCTCGAACAGCTGCGGCATCACCGGGTCCGGGGAGATACGGTACTGACCGATGTCTTCCAGGTCGGTGCTGCCGTTCAGGCCGAACCAGACGGCATCCACGGCCCAGCGAGCGACCGCCTTGGGCGTCACCCGCCGGGTCGTCATGGCCACCTTCCCCCGCACCCGCGCGACGTGGGCGGCGGCCAGCCGCTCGCGCAACGTGGCCGCCGGCCCCGGCAGGAACGCAAGCTCTTCCTCAAGCGCCCGCAGTGTTTCTGTATCGGCGCGAGACAACGCCACGAACGCCGCGTCGTAGTCGGGCGCACGTGTCAACCGATCGCGGACTTCGGCCAGCCTGGCGTCGAGCGGGCTGTCCAGCGCGCTAGCTGGCACCGACAAGCTCCCGACGCTCCCCGAGTTCCACCTGGGACACCATCTCCTGGTAATGGCGGGTGATGGCTGCCTCGACGAGGCCCTGTTGTGGCGGCAGCACGGGGGCCGCGGTGAGGGCGAGCTGGCCGCCGGGGGTGTAGACGATGCCGGTCACCGCGGCGACCTGGGCGCACAGCTCGGCGAAGTTTGGCTCGCGTGGCTGCTCGGTCTCCGCGTCGATGACGGACATGAAGTAGAAGATCCGGGCGGCCTGGTCGGCGGTGAAGCCGAGGTGGCGGACGACCTCGACGATCTGCATGGCGTTGTCGTCGGCGTCGACCATCGGGCGTCCGGTCGCCAGGAGGTGCGCCGTGCCGGCGAAGCAGGCCGTGGTGCCGCAATCGGTCCGGCGGTTCCAGCCGAGCTGGCTCCACCCGTCAGGGTCGGCCTCGATATGAGCCAGGGTCGCGCGGACCAGCGGTGCGTTGGTAGCCGGCGCGGGGTCGTACTTCAACAGAGCCTCCAGGTGTATGGCCGCGTGGACCTGCGACGCGACCACGGCTTCGGGGTAGGGCACCGGGCCGCGGGCGGTCTGGACGGGCGGCCTGGTGACGACGACGATCATGCGGCGATCTCCTTGGGTTGGGGGCGGATGTCCGCGTCTGGGCAGGACATCGAACGGGAACGGTGGCCGGGGCAGCCGAGCGGGTTGACCCGGCAGATGAAGCCAGCGCCGAGCGCAGGCTCCCTATTGGCAACAACGACGAGGCGGCGTCGGTGACGCAGGGCGCGGCCGACGATGTCGAAGTCGGGCGGTGCGACGCTCACGGCTGGACCCCCACCGGCTCGGGCTCGGGCAGCGGCTCCTGGTGCGAAGGCGGGTCAGGTGCAGCTTCCGGCGGCGGACCGGCGTCGTCGAAGAGCGGATGCAGCCGGACATCGGACGGGTACTGGTGGTTGTCCGGCCGGACGCCGCGCTGCCGGGCCACGAACAGCGCCGGGCCGTAGGTGTAGTCCCCGCCGGTGACGTTGCCGACCACCTGGAGGGCGTCCTGGTAGGCCGGCAGGTTCTTCGGCGTCAGCGGCTCCGCGTCCGGGCTGAACATGCTGCCGGTCTCGACGAAGAACTCGATCGGCGGCTTGTCCTCCTCGGTGTTCGCCGTCCACGTGACCCAGTCCTGCACGCCAGCCTGAGCACTGCTGGCGAGAACGCCGATGATGTACTCGGTGAATTTCATCCCCGTGCCTTCCTCCACTGTGGAGAGAGGGGCACCGGACCAGGCGCCGGTATTGGGCCGGCAGCCCTAGAGCGCTGGGAATCCGCTGGTCCAGGCGGAGCGCCTCGGCGCCCCTCTCACGGCAAGAGCGTAACCAGGGCAAATCACGCTACGCAATCAAATCCGCACAATGCGTGTCAGATCCCACGAACGGGTGAGTCTTGCCGCGGGCTCTTGCTATTCCAGCAGCACACCGGACCGGGCCAGCGCGGACGCGCCAACCCGGCCGGGTGATACTGACGCTGCGCATCAACGAGCCGCGAGCCAGCCATCGATGAACGCCCGCAGGTATGCAGCCCGCTCCTCGGGCAGGTCGGCTGTCCGAGCCTTGAGCCCGTCGTACTCCAACTCGGTCACGCGCCAACCACGCAGGAACGACCGGCGCATGACAAATTCACGGACATCCTCATAGGGATACTCAGCACTCGGCGGCGACGCTTTCATTGCCCCCGCCGGATCTTTTCTAGCTCAGCTCGCAAGGCATCCATCGAGGAGTAGACAACGAGGTTGGCATTCAGCACCTCGGCCTTCATTCGGGACCACGCTCGGTCCAGAGGGTCAGGCGCATGCTCCGCGTTGAGCGTCTGCATCCGCGCCTGCCGTCGCGTCCGGGAGACCAAATCCTTGTCCTGGATCAGGAGCCCCTCGGTGACTCGACCATCAAATCCGTCGGGGTAGTGATGGCTCACCCACCATTCACCGTCCGCACGGTGTGCATAGGTGATGACCTCGCGATGCTCCATCGCCAGGTCGCGCGCCAACGTCGCCGCGGTACTCGCACCGCTGTCCATACCGAGTGCGGCAGCAATCTCCCAGAGCCTGAAGTCTTGCCCGGTTCGACTGGGGTCCCTCAACCAATTCAGAATCATCGACGCCCGACGGTGCGTCGCGGAGGGCTCAGCCGCCGGGTCCCTAGGCGTCTCAATCGGCGCGCTCACTGCGACTCCCCTCTCAGCCATGCGGCCAACGCCTCATCCGAGAACCCGTCGCCCTTGATCAACGCTGCGACCCAATCCGCTCCAGACCTCAGCCGGCCAGCGGCCATCAACACGATCTCTTGGCTGCCCTGGCTCAGCGACGTCTCACCGGCGGCGAGTTTGCTGGCAGCCTGCTCCACGATCTTGACGGCAGCTATGAGCCGGTCAACCAGGTCGTTCGCGACCTGACCCCGACGGGCAGCGATCTCGCTCTCCGTCGGCTCGGGCCGCACGAGCGGCCGGGCGCGGGCGCGCACCCCAGCAACGGCGTCCTTGACGGCCTCCGGTCCCCCGGCAAGGGTCTTTTTCTGTTCGTCAGCCGGCAACTTCGCGATATCGGCAGCCGCTCGAACGGTTACCTCTCCTCGCGCGACCGAATCTGCCAGCTCTGACGCGCCACGGTTGAGTACCGAACGCGCTCGCTCCGCCCGACTGCGGCTGACTCCTACCTTCTCCGCAGCATCAGCGAGAGAAATACCGCCAGTGGCGGCATTTTCCGAGGACGGCCGACCGCGCCCCAGCTGCGCCAGGCGGGCAGCAGCCAAGGCGCGCTGATCTGGGTTGAGGTCCCGCCGTTCCAGGTTCTCGTCGGCAACGAACTGGAGCGCGTCATCCCAGGTACCGGCGAAGTCGACAAAGTCTCTCGGCTGGGTCTCGTAGCCGGCGACCTTGGCCGCCCGGTACCGGTTCCGGCCGTCGAGGATGGCGCCCTCAAAGAGCACGATCGGATGCCGAAGACCGTTCACAGCGATCGAGTCGGCGAGCGATCGCAGCCGGTCTTCAGGGAAGAGCGGGAACACCTCGGCGATCTCGTGGAACTTGAGCGCGGGCACTACGGCCCGCCGGGGGTTGACGTCATGCTTGTACCTACAGATCCGGGCCGGCTCCTTTCACCCGGACGGGTGAGGACATCGTGGTCACGGGGCGCGGGATCGGGACTGCGCTAGGTTGCCGACGTGCTCAACTCAAGCCGTCTCATGAGCTGGTTCAGGCGCCAGCCGCTCGTCCGAATCGCGCTCTGGATAGCCCGCACGATCTGGCGGATGCTCCGCTGGGAAGATTCGCGGCGGACGCTGCTGCTTTTCGCCACCTGGGGTGGCGGCTGGATGCTGCTCGTATCCGGCTACATTGCCGGGCAGCTCCGCGGCGGCTGGACCTGGCTGGTCGCGATCGGCGGCGCAGTAACGATCGCCGCCATGATCTCCTTGATGAAGGCGTACGTCATCGCCCGCCAGATCCCGGCCTGCCAGATCTTCCTGACGAGGACCGACCCCGCCGACCGGGGATTCTGGGTCTCGATCGTCCGCGACGAGACCCAGATAAGCCGTCCCGACCTCGTGTTTGCATTGGTCGGCGCCTTCCCGGAGCTGGCGCTTGCCGAGGTCGAGGGCGGCAACACCTGCGACGTCTGCACCCACCTGATCGTGAAGCATTCCCTCGCGAGGCTGGAGACAGCCGGGCAGGTCGCGCTCGTGCCGGCATGTACCGAGTGCCTCAGCGGGTTCTGTACCAAGGTGTGATCGAAGAAGGGCCTGACCGGATGGTCAGGCCCTTCTTCTACGGCTGGATCAGCAGCCGCTGTCGAAGCTGCCGCCCGACGAGCCGCCGGAGTCGTGGCTCGAATAGCTGGAGTTCGACGAGCCGGTGTCATGGCTTGGCGCACTCGGAGCCGGGCTGTCACATCCACCCCCGGCCGGCGAGCTGTCGCTGAGGGCCGGCGCGGTGAAAGTGGTAACCGTCGAAGCCGGGTCCCAGAAGTTCAAGTTATACGGCGAGCCGTGCGCCGCCCGGGACCGCGCCTTGCAGGTGTTGCAGTCCGGGAGCCGGTGGTCCTTGCAGATCAGGTTGCTCATGTCCTGAGGGTCACACACCGGACTACCCCCGTATGGGGGATCTCCGTAGACCCAATACCGAACCTTGAGGTTTCTCCAGACAACGCCGGAGGGTCGGGACTCCCGACCCTCCGGCTGGCCTCGATCAGGCCCTGCACCGCGAGATCGATCCAGATTCGAACTCTCCTTCAATGGAGCCCCGCCACGGCGGGGAAGGCCCCCCATAGGTGCGGGGCGAAGGGCGGCACATCAACCATGCTTCCGGCTGCTCTGCGTGATCGCAATCCCCTGACCGGGGTCCGCCGCGAAGGAGAAATTTTCCTGCCGGTGGGCCAGTGATCCGGCGTCAAGGGGGCCAGGGAGGGGAAGTGGATCTTCTTTTTGCGAATGTACAGGTTGCCCTTAGATTCCCCGCTCACACAAACAGTTGTTTATAACCGGTTGATCTTGCAGTTATTCACCTGTTTTAAGAATCTGTATATCTGGATGTCCTGCCACACTGGGTAGCGGTCAATCGGAGGCGGCAGGATCCGGCGGAGCCGGGTAGCCGGCGAGGACCATCGCGTACGGCTCGTGCCCGGACGGGCAACCGAGTCCGCGGTGCCGACTGTCCGGGTCGTAGAGCCCACAGATCTCGCAGTGTCCGCAGTTTGGGCAGCAGGCCATCCTGCCGTGCTGAACGTGCCGCAGCGTGTCGTATAGCTCCTTGCGCACCGCGTCGTTCCGGTCAGAGTCCAACCCGGCAACAATCGAGGCGGCGTCCAGGCCCTTGCCACGGAGCCGGATGACCACGAAGTCTCCATCACGGCTGATCTGCATCGTTAACTCCTACTTGTCGAACCATGACTCGTCCACAGCTCGGAACGCAAAAGATGGTCACATGCTGCGGAGTTGGACAATCATGGTCCCACGTCGAGTCGCCACATTGCGGATCGTGGCAGCCGTAGAACTCGCCCCATCTACCTTTCGGGGCAGAAGTTGCCACGATCGAGTGAGGGCCGGGGGCGCGGCAGACGGGGCAGCTGTCGACGAACGCCTTCACTCCGGCGCCCGGAGCTTGTCTAGCGCCCGGTCCAGGGCCGCCAGGGTGGCCGTCTTAGCCTGCGCGCTAGCATCCGGGTCGCGCCCGACCGTGTCCCGGAACTCGTACTCGCCGGCAAGTGCAGCTCCGAACAGCGCCTCGGCCTCCTTGGCGGTCAGCCGAAGCACCAGCTCTCGCCGTGGCGTACTCAATAGGTCCAGCCTTTCAACGCGTCGGGCGGCGACGGCTTTCGTGGGGCCGTGATAACCGGCACCAGCCACACCGTGCCGTACAGGCCGGGGAACTCCCACCACTCACCCTGGACGAGCCAGCCGGCGGCCTCCAGCCGGATCCTGGCGGCTTCCGGTACCTCGGCCGCATTGGTAGCCCGGACGGCATCGCCGAAGAACTCGTGCCCGTCGGAATCCCGGTGAACGGTCAACTGGAACGTCGGCCGCTTGTCGACCGGCTTGCGTCTGCGGCGCTGAGTTTTGCCGAAGACGTGCGGGGGCTCCTCCGCCGGGTGGAAGCTGAAGGCGGTCGCATGCCATCCGGTGGAGAACATCTCGCGCCTGGCCCTCCTCTTCTATGAAGATCAGTATGGCCACGATGACCCGTATGACCATAGTCCGCTGGTCGTTGAAACTCATTCGTCGGCGTACAGCTCGCCGAGTCGCAGCCCCGGCTCCCGGTGCAGCGCATTACGCGCCCGGTCATAGCGGCGGGTGGTCCGGGGATCGGCGTGGCCCATCGCGTCCTGGACGTCTTCCAGGGCAATGCCTGCGTCCCGTGCGTTGGTCGCGAAGGCGTGCCGCAGGACGTGAGGGGAATACCGGTCAGCGGCCGGCATCTGTCCGATCGCCGCGAGCCGGCGTACCAGGCGGAAAACGCAAGCGGCGTCGATCCGGCCGTACGCATCGCCACGGCTGCGGGTCACGAACAACGCGCCGGGGATATCCGGGCGCAGTTCGAGGTACTCGTCGAGAGCTTCCAGCAGGTGCGCCGGCATCGCCCTCTCGCGGAGCTTGGCGCCCTTTCCGGTGTAGCGCAGGGTCCGGTAACCACGGTTGTGGGTCATGTGCTCACGGTCGAGCTGGACGACCTCGTCAACCCGCATTCCCATGTCCGCCAGGCAGCGGACCACAGCGCGATCCCGGTGGGCAGTCAGCCGTCGCCACGATGACCATTCAGCCGCCGCCACGGCGATCTGATCTGCGACCACCAGGAGCTGCTTGACCTCCGAGACGGTCATGCCCAGCGTTGTCGAGGCGTCCCGGTCGACATTCGGTCGGCGGACCGCCGCAAGCGGATTGGAATCGACCGCTCCGTTGGTGTGCAGGTACCGGTACCAGCTTGACAGCGAGGAGAGTCGGCGGTTAACCGAGGAGGCTGCGCCGGTCAGGGTCGCCTTGTACCGGTCGACATCAACCGGCCGAGCCAGGAGCGGATCAAGGCCGTCCAGTTGGCACCAGGCGAGATACCGGGCGAGGTCGGTGAAGTACGCCTTGCGGGTGTGCCGCGAGGTGAGCTGGGCGATCCAGGCCGCGGTCAGACCGCGGGCTCCGTACCGGTCGTGCGCGTTATCTACGGGGAGCACGGGTAAGGCGCCCACCGCGTCGGCGATCTCTATCTGCTGGCTCTCGATCACCCGACCAAGGGTACGGGGCGCTAGGCGCTTGCACAGTGGTTGGTCGGGTGCAGAACAGTTGCTAGTTGGAGGCTGTGACGTCCGCCCGGTGCTGATCTTCGACGTCGGTGATGTAGTCGCGGACCATGGTCGTCAACGTGTGCGTCGGGAGCCCTACCTTGGCGCGCCAGGCAATCAAGGCGTGGGTGTCGCCGTCCGAGTGGATCTCGATTCGGAAGACGGATGGCAGGACGAGAGGATCGCCATCGCTTCTCTCGACCCGGATCATCTTGGGCCGGGCGAACCTCGCGGTGATCACCAGCGTGCCGAGGCCGATACCCACTACCAGTGCAAGAGGCACCGCGAACGGGCCTATGAAGACCTGGACGGTCGAGAAAACGACCATGACGGAGAAGATCGTAGGTACTGGGCGGCGCAGGATCAGCATGACCACCCAGGCCGCCTGCCGCCCGAGGAATCTCTTCAGAGCTTGAACAGAACTCCGCGCGCCCATGTCAGTTTCCTCCGGCTCGACGGTGACGGACAGCATAACGAGCGTCACCCACGCGAGGTAATCACAACGACGGACGTAACCGGATGGTGCGAGTTCCCGTTGGCCTTCTTGTCCGGCGGGTGCGTCCTGTACACCCGCGCCCGCCGGCCTGACCCCGGGCTGTCCGGATCGGCCTGTGGGAGCCCGGGGTCGCTAGATTTGCCCTCACAGGCGTCACAACCTGTAGCGATCGAGCGCCGCAACTAGCGATCCACGCGAATACAGCCTGCTCAGAGGCGCCACTCATAGATCACTGCCGAGGGGGCAGTTCGGGGTGGTTAACGAACATGAACTACGCTAAAGTACGCCCATGCCGCAACCCGAGATCTGGACCCCGCCGGCCGTCGAGCACCACCATCCAGGACCCTGTGAGTGCGAACCAACGATCGCCTACATTCGGGTGTCCATGGTCGGGGAACGCGACCCAGAGTCCTTGAAGTCACCAGATATCCAGCTCGAATCTTGTATTGCGGACGCGGTCCGGAAGAACAAGCGGATCGTCAAGGTGGTCCCTGACATCAACCGCACCGGCCGTACCTTCCGCAAGCGAAGTGTCGATGGCGTCATCGACGACATCAGGAGCGGGCTCGCCAAGAGCGTGACACTGTGGAAGTGGAGCCGGTGGGGTCGCAATGTCGAGTTCTCGCGCGTGTACCTTGGAAAGGTCAAACAAGCCGGCGGTAGGGTTGATTCGGCGACGGAGGACTTCGACCAGTCGACTGCAATAGGCCGGTTCAGTCAGGGCATGGTTATGCAGTTCGACGAGTTCCAGAGCGACATGATCGGCGAGGGCTGGCAAGCAGCTCACAAAAAGCGCAGGGACGCCGGACTCCCGCACAGTGGCCGGAAGCGTTTCGGGTACGACTACATTGACCAGCGGGCAATGAAGGCAGGTTCGCCTCACCCTGAATCCGAGGAATGTGCAGAGTGCCGCGAACGCAAGCCGCATTATGTTCTCAACCCAGTGGAAGCGCCAGAGCTGAGACGGCTTTACGATCAATATGTAGCAGGCGAATCGCTGCGCCAACTGGTCAAGATCCTGAACGAGACAGGATTCCGCACATCTTTGGCTGGGTTGTGGACTCCGCAATCCCTCGGTCAGATGCTCGACACCGGGTTTGGTGCGGGCCTGATTCGAGAACGCAGCGCGGAATTGTTGGCGCAGCGCAAGGCCAGTGGGAAGTCGGTGCGAAATAACCTGGCCAGCTACGACATCTGGCGAAACGGGGTACAGCCGACCGTTATCGAGGCGAACACCTGGGAGCGGTACCGCCGTCGTCGCGAGGACCAGGGAAATCTGCCGCCGCGGGCACGGAATGCGGTGCACGCACTCGGCGCGTTGCTCTACTGCGAGCTGTGCTCTCGCCGGCTGACGACGAAATACTCTGGGCGCAAACGGGAACACTCGTGGGTTTGTTGGTACCGGGCCAGCTTCCACCCAGATACGCACGTGTCGATAAGCAACGCCGCTGCACTTCAAATTGTGCGGGAGTGGCTGGCGAAGAACGCCGACCCGAAGACTGGGGAGTCGATTGACGAAATTGCGAGCCGGTTGCACAACACCGCCAACATGTCGGTGCGGACGACGGCTCAGGTTGAGGCAGAAATTGATGCGGAGCAGACCGCAATCACGCGCCTCTACGGCTTGTTTGCCCGAGGAAAGATGAGCGAGGACCAACTCGACAACACGAAAGCAGCGTTCGAGGAGAACCTCGACCGGTTGCGCGCCGAGCTTGGGGCGCTCGCAATGACAGCCTTGGGCGCCGAAGGCAGGCCAGGTTATGAGGCTTTCCGCTCGCTCGATGAGACATGGGACGAGGCGCTGAGCGGTGAACCTGGCCTGCTCAACGCACCGCTGCGGGAAGTGATTTCCTTCGTGGTCGTTTCTCCGGCGGCCGGACGTGGGCGTTGGGCTGATTCGTCCTGGCGGGTAGAAGTGGTGGGGAGCTGGGAAGAGTCGTCGAAACGGGACTGGCTGGAAGCGCGCCGCCGCAAGTTCGCAGCGTGAACGTGTGCCATTGCGGTCCAGAACCGGTCGCAACACTCCTGCTTCGTCATGCCCGTCACACCAGTGACTACCGCGAAGGCCGGCTAGTATCCACTCTGCGGCGAGGGATGGGGTGCACCGCTGTCGCCCTTGCTGCCCTGCCGAGAGCCCGTCACGGATGACGGGCTCTCGTGCCTTTCATGCCGTACATGCCCGGGGGATGGCAGTGGTCACGGATCACTCGATCGGGTGAACATCCCTTGATCGTGGTTAAGCGTTGGGCTAAGTGGGAAGCTTGCCCAGCCTGGATGGGCAACAGGAACGAGCAAGATCATGATCGTCCCAGACCCGAATGTCCAAACGTGACCATCATCGAGGATGCTCACGCCGACCAAGAACCATTGCCAGAAGTCCTGAGTAGCGACCCTCGGTTTGTGCCGGCGGTTGACTGCCCCGTTCGCTGTTCTGAGTGCACCGGAGCCTGCCTGGGCGGGCCGGTTCGCTACAAGAATGCGCACATGTGCGCGAACCTTCACCAGTGGGGCAGCCGGCAACCAGCCGGCATCGCGCCGTAGATGCCCGAAGTGGGACGCGGCCCAGACCCCGCCGCTTACCAACAGACCGCCGGCTTGGTTCATCACTGCGCAGGTTGAGTGAATCTCCCCGCGCGAAGATCGTCGAGGAAAGTCACCCAGACGGGGCACTCAACGGATATCACGCGTTCGCCATCGGTGATCCGGACTTCCCTATTGCCGCCGAGGTCGCGGCGAACCTTGACTCCCTTTCCTCGCCAAATATGATCTATCGCCATCGCTGCGGTCTCCCTGCTTCCAGGCTGGGGAGAATCACGCTAGCAAGATCATCGAAGTAGCGCAACGTGGTCGAGTGATCCACTCTCAGTTGTGCATCCCGGGCCGGTAGTTGGGGCTCCTCTTGAACAGCACGTCCACCTTCACCGGGCAACAATGGCTGCACATGACCCTGGCTTTGGGGTCGATTCGCGACTGGTCATCAATCCAACAGACCTCGCGGCACTCCTCGCAGGTGACCATCCTGCGGCGTTCAACAACGTCAGGCGGAAACCATGGGTGATCTCCAGTGTCGGCAACCCGCATCACGTAATGGATGCTGCCACCCGGGTAGTTCGCGAGTTCCTTGGCGAACTCGTCCTCCGTGACAACTCTGGCGGGAAGGCCGAACGGTCCGACCGCCTTGGGGTCGTAGAGGTAACCGCGCTTGGTCATCCGTCGACCTCCAGGTATTCCTCTAGCGGAGCTTCCAGGTTGGCGCGGCGCCAGGCGACGAAGTGCTCGTGTCCGGCTCTTGCCTCGTCCTGGGTGGAGTACTGCTGAACTTCCTGGATCGTCTGCGTTGGCTCGCCTTGCTTGAAGATCTCGCCGGTGCCGAACAGGTCCGGATCGTAGCGGACTAGCCTCGGATCCCGCTCGCCCACCATCGCCCGCAGGACTGGCGTCATCAGGTTGGTGTCGGAGAAGATGTCGGGAACGCGGAAGCCGAGCCAGCACGTCCGCACCAGGTGGCCAGGGCAGAGGGAAGTCTCGACGATCACCCGGTACTCCATGTCCTCGAACAGCCGGCCGTACTCGTCGATGCTGATGGGGTTGCCATCCTTGTCAAAGAACGCCTCCCCCAGGACGAACCTAGCCATCGGCCGTCTCCTTGTTCGGGCAGCGGTGGGGCACGACTGCGAATCTTGCTTTGTTCTGCGTCGCCGGCTGGTAATGGCTCAACGGGGCGAGCATCGTAACGGGCTTGCCGCGTTTGTCGGTCCAGGTTCCGGGAATCCAACCCTCGCGCTCGCCAAGCTCAGAGACCGGGACTGGCATGTGGTTGAACAGCAGCCGGCCGAGCTTGGTCGACATCCACTCGACATGCTGACGACAGTGGCGGCACCGGTAGATCATGGTTCGGCCAGCTCGTCCACCCCGGTAAGCACGGGCGAGTCGCAGGTGCAGCTGGCCGGATCGTCCATGCGGGCGATCATTCCCACGCATTGCATCTCGCCTGACAGCTCGACAGATCCGGTCGGCTGTAAGACGTCGGCTGCCCGGAAGATGCAGCCGAGGTTGTGCCGTCGGAGCAAGGCGGAGAATTCGTCTGGCAGCCAGCGTGGGTTGGTGCTGATGACCCCACCAGGCGATAGGTAGAGCCCGCGAGTCCAGCGTCTTCGTTTGAAGACACGGACCACATCTCGGACGATCGGCCAGCGCACCGGAAGGATCCTGGCGATGCACGTCCAGTCCCGGTCCAGCGCGGTATAGAGGGCCTGCGTCCCACAGCTGGCTCCCCATTCCCCGAGGTATATGACAGTGTCACCGTCATAGGCGGCCAAGGTGTCAGCGCCGACTGAGTTGTACTGCTCGGGCCAGGCGATGATAAGGGTCCGGTTCCGGCCGTGCCGGCGCACCGTATAAGGCGCGTGCCCGCGCCGGATCGGGACGTGCTGGATATCGCGCGGATAGAGGTCGTAGCTGAGCACGTCGACGCCGAGCTGCGCGAGGAGATAGGAGAGGTACCCGGTGCCGGCCATGGGGTCAATAGCGGCTGGGCCGACGTACCGGCTGATCACGTCCATGCTTTTCGGGTCGGGGATGGTAAGCGCGTAGCTCATGACCAGCTCAACCCGCTGCTGCATATCCATTGCCTGCTTGAACAGCTTCGCGACACCGGAGCGCATGCCCTTGGGCGCGCGCCAGTCTCCGAACTGGCGCATGTCGACATGGCAGCTGTCGCGCACGACGGCGTAGCCGCCGATCTCATGCTGGGTGATGCATCCCTTGACGGCGTCCCAGTAGGGGTTGATCACGTTCACGGGGCCCGCCCTGGAATCGAACCAGGGGCCTGCGGCTGATGGCCACCTACACAGGACCACAGCGTGCGCAAACTGTCGCCGAGACGCGGGCCGCAGGCTAAAGCGGGCCGAGGCCCTGGTGTTGCCGGCGTTCGTTCATCAGTGCCCACACAGCGAGGGCCTCCTGCCGCCTCGTGCCGGCCCACTCGGTCTCCTGGAAGCCCGACCCTTTGCAGCAGATGCAGTTGCCGTTGAGGTGGTTGATGCTGCCGAGGACCATTCGCATGTCGCACTCGGCGTGAATGGGTCGGAGCCGGGCGGTCCAGATTCGCTGTCGGCGCTTGAGCAGCGTGGTCCAGCCGGCCCAGTCGAGGAGGAAGCCGATCAATCCCCGGTAGGTCGCCGTGACAGAAGGATGGAACAGCCCGCGGTCGCCATGGAGGATCAGCTCCTCGCAGTACAGGCATTGCTCCCCGACCGGAACGGCTTTCTGGACGACGCGGCGGTCCTCCGTGTCGTCGAGCCTCGGTGCGTCCCACTTCTTGCCGAAGAACAGGGTGACGTGCTGATCGGTCATGTGCGGCGCGGGACCTCGTCAGTTTCAGGTCGTACCGGGACCGGCTGGACGTGGACGGGCTGCTCCTCGCTGCCGATGATCACCAGCCCGGCGCTCATGCAGAAGTAGCAGACGATCGGTATATCGCTTTCGGTGGACGTCTTGAGCTGTCCAGGGCCGACCCAGGTGTCCTCCCGGCAGGCATGACATTTGGTCAGCGTGTGCTCGATGCTGGGCATTGGAAGCGCCAAGCCCTCGGCCGTCTTGAACTTCTCCGGGTCGATGTAGCGCTGAAGGTCGGCGGGGATGCCGCCGATGATGCCGCCGTAGACCAGCATGTAGCCCACGGCTCGGGCCAGTGCGCGTCGGGATAGAGGCTTGATAGTCATCGGGGTGCCTAACGAGGCGCTCCGACCCTGGTAACGGCACAGCCCCCGCCGTGCGGACCGACTTCCGCGGCGGGGGCTGTGTCGGGCTGGGCGGTCTAGCTCAGCTCGCCCTCCTTGATCCGGTCGAGAAGGTCGCCGAACGCGGCAACGGAGACGACCAGTTGGGGTCCTGGGTTCTTGGAGTCGTCGATCGCGACGGTCCGGCAGTCCGGATCGGCATAGCCGGCCCGGACGCACGCGCCATCGGTGTTACTGCGCGTGCTCTTCTTCATCATTCTGTTCAGTGCCACCGTGTGCTCCCTAGGGTTCCTCGCTGTGCAACAGCCCCTCGATCATGCCAACGGACCTGGTCGGTGGTAAGGCCGCCGTGCGCAGCGCGTCGAAGTGAAGGAGGAAGCGTTCGACGCCATCGCCTTCAGCGTACAGATCACCCGAGAGTGACTCTACGTACGCAACTGGACCTCCTTCGTCGAAGTCCAGGATGCTGAACTCGCCGGCTGACTCGGCGAAGGTGCCGACGTCGAACGGCAGCACCTGGACGGTGATGTGCCGCAGCTTGGCCAGCTCGACGAGATGTTCAAGCTGGGCCTGCCAGACGGCGTCGCCGCCGACCCGGCGCTGTACGGCGGCCTCATCGAGCACGACGTGGAAGCGCAGCGGTTCCTCAGCTCGGGTGATGAGCCCCTGCCGCTGCATCCGAACCTCGACGCGCTGACTGATCACCGGGTCCGTGAGCGGAGGCTGCGCCGTCATCATGACGGCACGGGCGTACGCGGCGGTCTGCAACGGGCCGGGGATGACGATGCCGGCGAAGCTGCGGATCGCGACGGCGCTGTCCTCCAGGCCGATGTAGGTCTGGTAGCTCGGCTTGAGGGCGGAGCGGTAGCCGGACCACCAGCCGCGCTGCCGGCCCTCGGCACGGAGGCGTTCGAGGCGCGTCCGCACCTCCTGGTCGGTGATGCCGTACCGGTCGAGCAGCGCGGTCAGCTCGATCGCCTTGAGGCCGACTCCGCCGGACTCGATCCGGTACACAGTGGACACGCTCGCGCTGAGGACGTCGGCCGCGTCCTGCGGCGTCAGGCTGGAAGTTTCGCGCGCAGCCTTGAGTTCGCGGCCGAGCTGTCGTCTGCGCAGGGTCGGGCTCGCCTTGGTCGCCATGCCGGCAGTGTCCCCCGTTTGAGTTGCGCTCGGCAAACTGCTTCATCGATTCGATGAGGATACTTGCGAATGCAGATTTGGTGTGGGAGCCTCACTGCATGCCGGACACCGGCCACGGGTAGTGACAAGATCCGAGCTGTGGCTGACGGCAAATGGACGCGCACCGGTCGTTTCTGGGACGAAGCTCCCCGTCCTAGACGGCGGCCGACTCCGCCCCCTCGAAGCGGCCGGTGCGCCCCCCACACCCAGCTTCAGGAGTCACGGTCATGGATGAGATCGCCACGGGGACAGAGTTGTGGATCTGGCCCGAGCAATGGCGGCTCGCCCATCAGGCCGCCGGCTTCCCGCTGCGGGTGGTCGACCTGCTCGGGTTCGCCGACGAGGCCCGTACAGCGGTCCATATCCGGGGTGTCGTCCTCGACCCCTTCACCGGGATCCCGGTGCAGCAGCCGCCGTTCCTGGTGATGCGTGTACCGCTTGACCAGACCCGGGCCGCACGCCACCTGACGCCCCTTCACGCCAGGAGGATCACGGCGGAGCCCGGCCTGAAGCTGGTTCGGAACAGTTGATGGCCGTCATCCCGAACGACTCTGCACGGGACCTGTTCCGCACCGTGCTGCTGGTTCTGCATCTCCTGGCCCTCGCCGTGGGCCTGGTTGTGGGCGAGTGGATGTCGTCATGAGCGCACACCGTTACGAACGGCCGAACTGGACGTGTATGGACTGCGGGCATCCATGGCCATGTGACACCCGGCGGGCGCAACTCTTGGCGGAGTTCCCAGGCTCGGCCCGGATCACTTTGTTCCTCATGATGGGCTCGCTGTTCATCGAAGCCGTGCAAGACCTGCCGGCCGAGCCCTGCGGGGACATGTACTACCGGTTCCTGGGGTGGCTGCGCTGGCTAACCGAATCTTCGGCAGGCTTGAACTGAGCCTGCTCCACAGTAGACACATCGATGGGGAGGAACACGTGACATCGGATTCAATCCGCGAAGAGATCAAGGCGGAGGAGGCGAAGCCGGATGGGGAACGCGACGAGCAGCGCCTGAAGATCTTGTACACCGAGCTGGAGTGGACGGAGAAGGCAGAAGCGGAAGGACTTGAGGGCTGGACGCCGATGCCTGTCACCAACTGGGACGACTTGTGGCTCGTCGCCGGGCAGGCCCGCAGGCTCGGGTACGGCGGCTGGCGGATCAGCATCTCTCCGGCCAATGACCTGGATCCGGCCTGCGGCGGGCACTTCATCTTCCGGGCCGACAAGGAGTACCTCCTCACCGGGATCGCGGACCCCGACCGGAGCGACCGCGATGCGGGCATGCTAGCCCTGGAGTTCGAAGAGGTGGACCCTGATTTCGAAGAGGTGGACCCCGAACTGGCAACCTCGCCAGCCTAGGCCGGCTACGGTTCCTGCTTCTTGACGAAGGTCCCCCGCTTGGACCTTACGACGATGCCGGCGGCGACAAGCCGTCCCACGGCTTTTCCGACGGTCGACCTGGCGCACCCGCTCTCGAACATCAGCTCGGGTTCGGTCGGCAGCCTGCCTGTGTAGATACCTTCGTCGATCCGTCGCGCTAGTTCCCGCGCGATCTGCTCGACGAAGGTCATTGGGCTGTCGCGATCGATCACGTCGCCAAGTATACGTCTACGAACGTATGCAAGCGACACTCGTTAGTGGAATCACTGACAGTGGTAGCGGCACTGCGATACGTTCATGGGATGGACGCAGTGCCGCTACCCCTCATAGCGGCTGGAGATGCAATGTCACACCGGGACCGGTGGCTGCTCACCATTGTGCTGAGCTTCCTCGGACTGACGAGTGCCATCGTCGTGGGCGGACTGGTATACGACCACTTCAACCACGGGGTGACCGTGGGGATCGCCATGGTCCTGTTCGTGGCCGCCGTACTGAGCGACCTCAGCCGAAGGACAGCCAAGCGGCCGGCTGGAGAGCCGACGCTCATCACGACCGGCTCAACAGAAGACCCGATCCACGAGTACGTCATCAGGCTGCTGGAGGCCAACGGCGTCTACCACGATGCGCACGCCGCGAAGGTGGCCGAGCTGGAGGCCGCGGGTCGTCGGCTCATCGACGTCACCGAGGACCCGGACGAGCAATGGAAGATCACCGACTGGCGCACGGGGGCGCTCATCGCCGAAGGCGGCGGCACGAATGACGAGTACGACGCCATCGTTCAGCAGCTTGACCCGGATGGGCTCTGGCTCCACATCGACGGAGTCGAGCCCGAGGAGGTCGAGGTGGAGATACCCGACGGGCTCCCGCCCGGCCTTGCCATCGCGGTGCAGGAGTGGGTGAGCACACCAGGCGTCCCGACTGAAGAGGTGGCCGGGTACATCGGCTGGCCCGTTGAGAAGGTGGCAGCGCTCCGTGATTAGGCTTCTGAACAAGATCACGTTCTGGCTGCGGCCTACGGCCGCGGTGCTGCTGATCTACCTCGTCCTGCTCGCTGTGCTCCTGACGCTTCGCCACCGCCTGGGCGAGTTCAATACCGGTCTGGTGGTCGGAGCGCTGCTCACCCTGTTGTTCATCAAGGTCATCCAGCCCGTCGCCCGAGACTGGAACAAGGAACGCACAGCAGCCCGTCAGTCTGACCAGTCATGACTGCCCGCGGCTAGAAAGGTCCACTGTGGAACTGAAGATCATCGAGGCTGGCCACGGCCCCGGAAGGGGGAACTACGGCAAGTTCGGCGTCGGCCTGTACACCGACGCCGAGTGGACGGAGCCGGGCCTGTACCCGGGCAACGAGAGCAGCCAGCTCCTCCGCAGCCTTGGGTGGACTGCCGAGCATGTCTGGTTGTTTGACCTCCAGACCGGCGAAGGGGCGAAGTTCGTCCTCGGCGGGTTCGCCAGGGCCGACCTCAACAAGAAGCAGATCTGGGTCTGCCCGCTCTTCGAGCCGTTCCTCGGCTGGCTGTACCAGTTCTACCGGGACCACCCGTACGACTGGTGGGAGCGGCTGCCGCGCACCATCGACTTTCCCGCCGCGCCGTTCGCCATGTACGGCTACCGCCGGCCGGGCGACATCACCAGGATGACCGATCTCCAGCGGCGTCGGATCGGGCAGCTTGTGCACGCCGCGCTGGATCACCTGTGGTTCGACAGTCCCGACTCCAATCCCAACGACTTGCGGTTGGCGGGCTGCTGCCCGATCTGCTGTGAGCAGTGCAACGTCATCGGTGACCTGCTGGTGAATGGTGACCTGGAGACCTGGCTGCTGGGCTGGAGTACCGACCTGGACAGCACTTCGTGGTGGGACTCGGGCAAGAAGCGCGTCAACCGCCATTGGCTGATGCGTGCGTGGGCGAGGGCCCCGATGCTGAACTGCCACCCCACCGGCGAGCCTGCGGTTCCGATTGCCGATGACGAGGAACTACCGGCCTTCCTTTAGACCTGATCTCTGCGGGAACAAACGAGCGGCCCATCCCGATCGGGATGGGCCGCTCGCCTGTGGGTTGGAACCGTGTGTACTTCCGAGGCGTCTGCGACGTTACTGAGATCGGTCTGTTGTCCGCCGGTGAACTTTGTCCGATCCCCCGAATGGGTGAAGGTCACTTCCATTGAGTGATCATCTGACTACTGTGGGTGGAGTGGATCCGCTGCTCACGTCGTCGCATGTACTCACCGCTGTGCTGTTCCTGTTGCTGGGAGTTGTTCTGACCTGGGCGTACGGGGCCTGGAAGAGCTACTTCGGTGCGAGGAAGCTGCTGCCGGGGATGCGCCGGACGGCATGGCAGCGGACCAGGCGGGCGTTCAAGGTGGCGGTGGTGGTCATGGGCGTCTCGGTGGCGCTCTACCTGGGAGTGTCCTCGCGGGACGACCCCGCTCCGCAGGCGCCTGCCGGGGTACCGACGCGGCGCTGAACATGGACGAGCCCCGCGCGCTGACGGGGGGTCGATTCGCGCGGGGCTCTGCCAATGCAGCCGTTTGGAGGCGATCGTTGTGCTAGGTCATCGGCATGGCCCTTCTTCTCGGGGGTCCCGCTTCTGTTCCCGACATTACGGATCGGGCTGGCGCCGCAGGATCGCTTCGACCTGGTTCAGCTGTTCGGGCGACAGCAGGTCCATGACTTCGTCGAAGACCATCTTCAGGACGTCGATCTGTGCCTCCTGCCGGCGCACCAGGGCGAGTGCATCCTTGTACCGGTCGATCCAGATGGTGAGCGTCCTCATCCACTGTCGCTGGACTTCTTTTCCTTGCCACGGTTCCAGGTCTCGCTGCCCCGGGTCACTCGCCACCATGCGAACCAGCCTTTCCAGTCGGCCAAGGAGTAGAGGTTGCCCTGGCCGAGCTTCTTGACCGGCCTCGGGCAGTTGGTGCTCTCCCGCCGGTCGATCCAGCGCTTGAGCCGGTACATCCCGACGCCCAGCTCCTGGGCGACCTCCTGGAGGCCGACCATGTCGTCGATGATGTCCTGCACGGACGGGTACTCACTCATCGGAGAGACTCACGCCGGAAGTTTCTTGATGCTGTAGCTGCGCAGGTTGTGATCGATCGCCGAGTTGCGGGGAACGATCATCACGTCGTCCCAGCCCTGCTCGACGGCCCAGTCGAACGCGGCGGTGGCGTGCTTGAACTCGCCTTTGAGGACTGGCAGGCGCAGCAGCAGCCGTCCGCGGACGCCCGCAGTGCCCTCGTCGACCAGCTCGTAGCGGACGTCCTCATCCCGTACCCGGCCGGCGAACGTGGTCTCGAAGTGGGTCCGGCAGGCCGGGAGCAGATCGGCGTCCTGGTAACCGTTGTCGTTGACGGCCGCGGTGTACATGATGGTCCACTCGCGACGGTAGAGCCGGAACATGTCCATCTCGACGGTGTCCGTCGTGGTCACCATCACCGGCCGCGGTCGGGGTTCGGCGGCCAGCTGCTCGCGGCGGTCGACGACGGCGCGGCACGGGTCGGGCTGTTCAACAGTCATTGATAAGACCCCATCCATCGGTCATGACGAACGAGGCGAACACCAGCGATGCGATGCACAGCACCAACATGCCGAGCATCTGGTAGGTGTTGAACCGGTCACACCGGCACACACAGTCGCAGGTCTCGTCGTCGAGGTCAGAGCCGATTCCGTGGACCTCCCGGTGGTGCTCGATGGGGTCACCGGTGAACCGGCACCCGAACACACAGGACCAGTCACCGCCTTGGCTCACCACAGCGCCACCAATGCCTCCAGGACACCGACTCGCGCGCCACTTCGGTACGCCTCATCTACTACCGCTACGACACGTCGCGCATACACACAGCGGTTCGGGTCGTAATCGCGAGCCAGGTGCCGGTACTTCTTGGCCAGGAACACCGGCACCCCGCGCAGGTCCCGGACGCTCTGGGCGTGCCGGGAGGAGCGCCACAGCGCGCCGAGGATGTCCAGGCGGGCGGAGAGCAGGGTGATGGCCGCACCCTGCTCGCGGTCGGTCATCCGCGGCACGGCGAGCAGGGCCTCCGGCTTGTCGCCGGCAATCAGGGCGTCCACGAAGGACTGGCCGGGCTCCTGATCGCAGAGGGCGTCGATGGTGGCGGGCCCGGCGGTGCCGTCGAAGGCGGTGAGCTTGGTGCAGACGCTGGCTGCCACTGCGATGTTGCCGCCGACCCGGCGCAGCAGGTGGAAGGCCATCTCCTGGTCAAGCCGGGACCGGCGACGCACCCAGGCGATGGCGTCCTCCGGGCTGGGTTGCGAGCAGCGGACCACCTGCCCGATCCGGCGCCGGCTCTGGAGGGCCTCGATGTACGGCTTGTCCGGCACGTTGGTTTCGTTGCTGACGAACACGAGATGGCTGCCGGGCAGCTGCCGGGAGTGGTCCATCCACTCAGTCAGCGGTTCCCAGTTGCCGAGCTTCTCGGCGTCGCGGACGAGCAGGAGCCGGCTGGCGCCGGGGGTTAGCGGGTACTGCATGGCGGCAGCCCAGATGTCCCGGTCCGCTGTGTCCACGCAGGACAGGCTGGTGTAGTCCAGCTCGCCTGCGTTGACGTGCTCGCGGATGGTGTCGATCACCTCCTCGACGAGAACGTGCTGGTCGCCGCAGATCCAGACCACCCTGCGCAGGTCGCCCTTGTCGACGGCGGTGCGCCACTGGCTATAGGTCCCCACGTGGTTTCACCTCCCGGTGTCGTCGGGTGGGGCGGGGGCCGGGTGCGGCAACCTCCAGCACGAACGGGTGTGCGTTGACCCGGATCGCAGCGTGTACCGCGACCTCGCGCCGGCCGTACGTCATGGTGCCGAAGGACAGGCGTTGAAAGTTGCCGCTGATCCGCTCCCAGCTCCACCGCCCGGTGGGTATCTGGAAGACCTCGACGATGTCAGCCACCGAAGAAGTGCCCGGGGTTCCACATCCGCATGGCGGTGGACACGAAGGCGGCGTTGGCCACCGCCGACTGGGCGGCTACCGCGTTCGGGTCGCTGTTCAGGGTGTCGAGTTCCTCGGCGGTGGGCAGGCGCAGGGTCAGGCTGTCGTCGGTGATGACGAAGATGGCGAACTGCTGGCAGCCCCAGCAGATCGACACGTCGCCGTGCTTTGGTTCATGGCCCGCCTCGCCGGTGTGCAGTTCGTTGGGCCGCTCGCAGCTGGGGCACGGGGTCGGATCGGTCTCGGTGGTGGTGAAGTTGTTCACGTGCTGGCCTCTCGGCGGATCTCGGTGCGGGCTTGCTTTCGTTCACGTCGGCGCATGCGGCGTTTGATCGCAGCGACCTCGCCGGGCCGCCATTGCAGGCGGCGGTGGTGCTTGGTCGCGACGTCCCGCTCTTCAAGGCCCTTGGTCGCCCTCTTCATCGAGGCTCCATTCGACGGTGTCCACGGCCCAGCTACGCCATTCCGGGTTGGGCCGCGTGGGCGGCGCCCGGCGGGGCGGGGGTTGGCTGAATGCCAGAACGAGCAGGATGGCGGCGGTCACGAAGGCCGCCGCCATCAGTGCGACGAGAAATACGTCGTTCACTAGCCCGGAACGATCAGCCCCGACTTGCTGACTTTGCCCACCCGTTCAGCTGCGGCCTGGGTGAGCCGCTGCTGGCGGATCGCAGCCAGGCATTCGTTGAGGACGTCGGTCATCCGCTGCTCGAACCTCAGGTTGAAGGCGAGCTTCGAATCGGCGTCGAGGAGCATCTCCAGCAGGGTTTCGAGCCGTTCGACCATCACCCGTACCGGCGAGGGGACAGCGTCCTGAGCGGTCAGCGCCTGGTACTTGGCCGCGTTGGACTTGCGGACTTTCGCCAGCTCCTGTTCGAGCTTGCGGCGGGCGTCGGCGACGTTGGTGTCGGTGAGCTTGAGGAACTCCAGGCACACCAGGCAGTTCGCCTTGTCCGCCTCCGCGATCGGGACGGTCTCGCCGGGGCTGCCACATTGGGTCGCGCCGTAGGTGTCCGCGTCCAGCTCGACGTGGATTTCTGCTACTTCTTCTGCCACCGTAAAGTCCTCTCAGGTCAAGGAGTGTTGGGTCTGCCGGTCGGCGCTGACGACCATCGACCAGTTCTGTCCGCAGGAGATGCATTCGAAAATCTGCTCGTCGGGTCCGGCGTCGGCGTCCAGGGTGCTGGCGCAGCAGGGGCAGAGCAGGATTACCGGCTCGTGGTCAGACATCGGGGTCCGTCCAGAACCGGAAGTAGATGCCGCCGTTGATTGCCGGGGTGGTGTAGACCTTCAACCCGTGCGCCCTGGCGTAGCTGTAGAGCGTGTTGCGGAACCCGTCCAGGGAGATGAAGTAGTCCCGGTTGGGAAAGGCGACCCAGCCATCTCCGTTGGTCCACCGCTGCCAGGGGTAGGTTGCGCGCACGCGTTTGGCGGTTGCGGTCATGGGGTCTCCGTTCATGGGTAGCTGCCGATGGCGGGTTCCAGAGCGAGCACGGTGCGGCCACAGCGGCTGGACGTCTAGGTCGCGAGAAACGGTTCGAGCGCGACACGAACTCCTAATCGGGTATGTGCGGCGGGCAACGCGCTGAGCCGGTACACCATCTGGTGCAGCTGTTCGCGCCGGGTGTGCAGACCGCAGCCGTCAGCCGGGCCGAACAGGCTCCACTGGCCGGAGACGGCTTCGGTCACCCACCGCCAGAGCAGTTCCCGGCAGGGTTCCTCCCAGTCGCTGGTGAAGACCCGGTCGAACAGCTCGTGATCGTGGGTAGCCAGGGCGCGTAGCAGGGTGAGCACGGTGGTGCGGTACCGGTCGGTTTGCCCGCGGGCGGCGTACAGCGCGACGTCGACCTGACCCCGACCGAGGGCGCCGGCCCGCACGGCGGTCCCGGCGGGGACGCCCTGCGCGATGAGGATCTGCCGCAGCTCGGCGTCGGCGAGCAGACCGAGCTGGTAGATCTGGGCGCGGCTGAGCACGGTGGCCGGCAACGGGCCGGCGGCGGTGAGCACGAATCGTGCCGTGACCGGCGGCTCCTCCAGCACCTTGAGCAGCGCGTTGAACGCCGGCTCGCTGGCACCGTCGAGGGTGAGCACGCTGATCTTCCGCTTGCCGAACGGGGCGATGCCGACGAAGTCGATGATCGCCCGCACGGTCAGCACGCCGAGCGGTCCATCGTGGAGGAACCGGTCGACCCTGGCGATGCGGTGGTGTTCCACCAGGTGCATCGCCAGGGTCCACTTGCCGACGCTGCGGGGCCCGCGCAGCAGGGCAACCGGGGGCAGCTCGCGCTCCAGCTGCTGGCGGACAGTGGCGTGCCCGATCGGGATCACGCCTGCTTCACCAGCGGCGAGACGTCCCAGCCGAGCCCGGACAGCCGCTTGATGCTCTGGTCGACGGCGTGCCGGCCGCGCCCGCCCAGCGGGAGGTTGTCGAAGACGTCAACGCAGAACTGCTTCAGGTTCCCGGTCTCGCCGCCGAAGTAGGGCATCAGGTTGTGCAGAACGATGGCCGCCCCGGCTCCGGAGATGTGCCAGCGGCCGACCTTGGGCAGCACCGGGGTCACGTGCTGGTGCGGTTCCGGGCAGTGCTCCGCGCACCCGCGCCGGGACCGCACCTCCAGGATCTTCGCCTCGCTGTACTCGACCCGGGTCCCGGTGAGCTTGCAGAGCTGACGGGCGACGACCAGGTTGGAGGTCTCGACCTGGAGGATGTAGAGCGGGTTGCGCCGGCTGATGTGGATGACCCGCCGGGTGCGGCCTTTCATGTCGATCACCCCCGCCATCCAGGCGAGCTTCGGGATGGAGATGCCGGCCTTGACCGGCTCAGCCGGTGCCTCGACCCGTTCCAGTACGGCGGCGGTCATGACGCAGTCCTCGTGGTGGCGCGGACCCGCTTGGCGGGTAGTGGACGACCGAGTGCGGTGGCGATGTTGCTGCGCAGCCACCACAGCCACGAGTGGGCCGCGGTAGAGGAGATGGCGAAGTGCCGCTGCAACTCCGACACGTTCGGCTTCTCGTAGCCCTTCTCCCGGAGCTGGATCAGCACCTGCTCGAAGAGCTTGATCAGGTCGCAGGTGTCGAACCGGCTCCGCTTCGGAATGGTCGACAGGTAGGCGCGGACCTCGGCGATCCGCTCGCCCTCGGCCAGGCGGCCCAGGACGTCCTCGTCAGCGCCGGGCACGGTCTGGTAGCCGTCCATCCAGGAGGTGCCGTCCTCGATCTGCGGGCTGTCGACGAGCAGCAGCTCGCGGGTCATCTGCCGTAGCTGCTTGTCCCGGTGCCCACGGGCGTAGATGAGCACGAACCGGGAGAGGAAGCTCTTGAACCGGGCCGGACGGATCTCGCCTTGGTAGACGAAGGTCAGGGTCGGGTCGAACTCCTTCAGGAAGTCGCGTTCCATGAACCGGAGCATGATCTCGCTGGCGACGTCCTCCGCGTGCTGCGGATCAATTCCGACTTTCTTGACGAGCGTGATGACATATGAGCGGTACTGCCGAAAAAAGGCAGCGTAATCCGCCGGCGCGGAAACGTAGTCCACGCCGCCTTTGGCGATCTCCACCATTGCCCCTATTGGTCAGGAACGTAGTGTTCAGTTTTTGAGTTTGGGATTCGATTCGGAGGACTGGACCGACCGTCCCGATTGACTACCCGGCCCAGCCCTGGCTCAGTGGCTAATCCGAATCTGTAGCCCGCGGTTCGCGGTTCAGAATGTGCCGGCGACGCGAGGGCAGGGTGAGGCCGAGGTACATGTCGTGGATGCGTTTGAGCAGGACCCAGCCGACAACCTGCTCTTCACCGCTCTCCCGGTCGCGGATGACCCAGCCGTGGCGGCCCTGGCTGCCGAACTTGGTGACGTAGACCTGACCACGCGGCAGGTGGACTTCGCGGACGACGTCGAAGGTGCGGCCCTGGTACTCCTGATCGAGCCTGGCCAGCAGCGTCGCGCGGAGCCGTTCCCCCTGCTTGCTGCGGTCGGGACCGCGCTGGGCGACGTCTTCGCCCAGCTTCTGGTCAGTCATCACGCCCCCGTTGCTGTGCTCAGTCGGCGAGTATGTCCGGCTCGGGCAACCAGCGGATCGCATCGATGGACTGTTGTCGGTCCAGTTCTGCGAAGCGGAGTTGAAGCCGTTCGTCGCGCCGTTCCGCCCGTGCTTCAGGCGAGTCTTCGGTCCACTTGTATCTGAGGTACTCGGCTTCCGGGTGCAGGCATTTCTCTGGTTCACGCATGAACAGTGCCAGGTACTCGGGACAGTCAAGTACGTGCATTTTTACTTGTCGGGATGAGGCCGTATGTCCACATCCTGCACACCGCCCGGTAGCCATGTGCTGAACCCCCGGTGTTTTCGAATCCTAGAGGAGCCGCTTGGAGCCCGTCCACTGAACGTGGACTTCGCTTTCACCGATCCTCAAGAATTGGAGCGCACCCGCCCACAATTTGTGGGCGGGTTAGTCACAAATAGAGCATGGCGAATTTAACGGATTCCCCACTGATGCCCTTCCGCGCACATGTGGAAGCCTGGGTAGTTCGCGTGCCCGCCGAGGCAGCGGTGATCGCATCGTGAGCAGTACTCATCACAGTTGCACGGATCGCGGGTCGCCACGGGCTCAGCTCTGCGCTGACCCCTGGCGATCTCGTACCGTCTCCGCCGCTTGCTCACTGCGTCCCCCTCGTCACGTTACGTCATGAAGCGTACCGTTCGGGTGAATAGGGCGTGGCGGTTTCCGGAGATCGGGCCGACGTGTGCCCAGGGGCCGTGAGTCACCTGCACGAGTGAATGAATCGATGAAGGCCGTTACGTTGCGTCGAGTTGTTCGTTACGCTGCCCATCCACCTTCGAACGGAAGGACGCCCTCCCCGTGAATGATCCACATCACCACGCTGAACGCGTTGACCACACCGACACCTGCGAGATGATGCGGCTGGTCGTCGGTCTGGCCAACTCGCATCCCCGGCTGGTCGTCATCGGCCACGACAGCGGCCTGTTCGAGCTGGTCTCCACAATGGAGCCGCAGGAGACCGCGCGGGTGCTGCACGCGCTAGCTGAGGACGTGTCCCGCAATGGACGGACCCGGGTGCGGGTCAGCAGCCAGGAGATCGGCATGCGCGGCCACGTGAACTAGGACGCCTACGACTGGCCACGCCGGACGATGCTGGTCGGCTTGACGTACCACGTCGTCTGCCGACCAGCTCCGGTCTTCACCTTGTTGGCCTCCTCGACCACCCAGGGATCGTCGTCCCACAGCGCCACCCCGTCGGGGTAGAGCAGCAGGGCGTCGGAGATGACGCCGGCCTTGAGATGGGCCAGCTTGGTCCGGTCCTCCATCATCCGCATGATGAGCGGAAACTTCGGGAACCCGAACCTCTTCAGCCATTTGCGGGTGACCTCGCGCATGTCCTCACGCCGGCCGGTGAGGTAGGCGATGTCCCAGCCGGCGATCTCCAGGTTCTCCACCAGCTCGATGCCCTGCCGGAAGACGGTGTCCTGGCCGGCGAGAGAGAAGTAGGTCCCCCAGTCGCGGTGCACGGCGTAGTGGTCGCGGTGGGCGGTGTTCGCCAGGACCCCGTCGATGTCGACCAGGCCGAGCCGGTCCCCCATGTCAGTGCTCTCCTTCGGTGCTGTGGGCGGCGGCGCGCGCCTTCTTCGTGGCCACGGCCTCGTCCAGGACGTGTGAGGCGTAATAGGTCGGTGGGCTTCCCTCGACGATGTCCAGGGCGCACCAGCTGTGCCAGGGCCGCCAGAACCGCATGGCCGCCTTGTCGTCGCAGGCAAGCCCGACGATGGTGGTGACGGTGTCACCGACGTCGACGCGGTCCTTGTAGCTGTGGTGCAGATGCCCATGGAACCACCACTGTGGACGGTGGGCGGCCAGGGCAAGGTCGAGCCGGTCCTGGTTCGGGAGGCACAGCGGCTCGTTCTTCAGATCGAGTCCGCAGCCCGCCCGGCGGGGCCGGTCGTGGCTGAACACGACGTCGAGCACCTGGCAATCGGCGATCATCAGCTCGGTGAACTCGGCGTCGGTCATCTCCTCGTCCGGGAACCAGACGGTGCCGGTGTGGTCGATGACCGGCTTGGGCTTGCGACCGGCGCTGCGGCGGTGTTCCTCTACAGCCAGGGCCTGCCTGTTGCGCTTTGCCTCCAGATCCAGCCGCCACTGCTTGTCGATGGAGTAGGCGCCGCCGAAGGCCCGCATCCGGGTGCCCTCCCAGGTCCAGACGTGGCCCTGCGGGATGTAGCGGATGTGGGGCCGGACCCGCACGAAGCCTTCGTCGTCGCGGTCGGTGCCGTAGCGCTGCATCACCAGCGACCAGTTGTCGTGGTTGCCGTGCAGGGCGTAGATGGTCAGGTCCGCTTCGGCCGCGGACTGCTCCAGCAGGTCGAGGTACTCCACCCCGCTGGGCGCGTGCTCCCAGAAGCCGAAGTCGCCGCACTGGACGATCCGGTCGGCCGCGTGCAGCTTGGCCCGGGGCAGCAGGTACCAGTCCCAGAACGAGTTGTTGCCGTGGGTGTCCCCCGCAATGAAAAGTCGCACATGTCCCCTTACCGCGGGATCTTGGGCTTTTCCGCGCTACGAGACGGCGGTGCGCTCCCACCAGGCCAGCTCGACGGTCGCGCGGGCGTTGGCGCCGAACACGGCGCGGAAGGTCCACAGCAAACATTGGCCGGGCCGGACCACGAGCCGGCCGCTGAGCGAGTCGGTGCGGGTGTCCGCGGCGGGGTAGGCCAGCGAGCTGGCCGCGACACCGCCGGTCGCGCTCACCACGTCGGGCATGTACAGCCCGACAGTCGAGACGGTGGCGGCGCCGCCGAGGTTGACCGACGGACGGGCAGGGCCGGTCAGGGCGATCTCGGCGCCGTGCACCCGCTCCCATTCCCCGGCGGCGGTGGCGCACAGGGTGACCCGGTCCAGGAAGGCGTCCACTGTGGAGCCGGCCGGGTTGGCGAGGACCGCGACGAGCTGAGCGGTCGGCTTGACCCGCTCCATCACCAGCGTGACCGCGGCGGTGGTGGCGGCGTAGCCGCACCGGCCCCCGCTGGCGGTGACAGCCTGTTCCAGGCCGCCACGGGATTGCAGCGCAGCCGGCGGTCGCGGAAAGGCGATCGGCGGCATCCGGGTCACCTCGACCTGGACCGGGGCGTCGGAGGCGGCGGTGACCCGGCTGCGCGATGACGTCATGCCCAACTAATCGGGCGGGGGTTCAACTGCTCCTGACGCCTGCCTCCGCCATGTACCGGTCGACGATCTCCTGCTTGATCCGGCCCCGGTCGGACACGACGAGACCCTTGCCCGCTGCCCATTCGCGGATGGCGCGATTCTGCTCCTTGTCGGTCACAGCCGGCCGTGCAGGACCGGCCTGAGCCGGCACGTACGGCATCCGGGGCGGCGCGCCCCGACGCTGCCCGGGAACGTGGTTCTTGGGCATCCGCCGGGCGACCCCCATGTACTTCTCCAGGGCTCCCCGCATCTTGCCGGCGTTCTTCTCCGACAGATCGATCTCGTAGAAAATGCCGTCGATCGAGAAGCTCACGGTCTCATCAGCGTCTCCGCCGTCAAGGTCGTCGGTAAGCATGATGACAGTTCTACGCGACAACTCTCACGCCTCCTCATCTGGGAACCATTCATTCAGCAGGCCGTGGAGGAGATCGACGAGCGCACCCGAACTCGGCATGACCACGTCGACTACTTCGCGCTGCTCCGGACCGAGCACCTCGTCAAGGCGGAGCCGGTATGTTCCGGCTCGTTGCATGCGGGCGAGTCCGAAGCTGGCCAACGCCAACCTGCCGGTCAGCGTGTTCTGGCCGAGCGCTGCGGAGCTGGCGAGATCAAATGGTGGGCGGAAACGCAGGGCGCCCTCAGCCAGTGGACTGACGGCATGTGCGAATACCGAATCATCGATTCGCTGGACGGGCGTCAACCGTTCGATTGACGGTCCTAATCCAGCATCCAACGTTGATCCTCCACTTCCGTGCGCAATGGTCATCTTGGACATCGCGCTGGAGTATGAAGGATAGGGGTAACGCGTCGTTCAGGTCAACGCCACGCGCTGCCACTGCATCATGTTTCCCACTTCCTTGAGATCCCATCCCGCGCCCTGGCAAATCTGCTTAAGCAAAGTGACAGACTCGCCTAGCCAGTCGCCTCGGTGTTGATCTCGACCGCGCATGGCGACCAGGTAGCTCAGGTCCATCCAGTGCGCCGCGCACAGCCGGAAGAGCAGCCGATCATCGTCCTCGACCGGAACGAGCCCGTCCCAGAGCAGCTCGTGCGCCCGGCTCGTGAAGGCGGACTCCAGCACCTCGATTCGGTAGGCGACCAGCGGCAGAATGACGGCGGGCCCGCAGCACCGACCCGCGGCGCGGGTGCGCAGCGCGTGCACGAATTCCAGCTCGGTCTGTGTACCGGTGCCGGTGCACGGTCCCATGACTCCCCCATTCAGACCGGTGGCCCGGTACCGTGCGGTACCGGGCCACCGTTGTGTTCCGAGTATGTCCGTCAGCACACTCGGATAGTGCTGCTCAGAGAGCGAAGGTGCGCGGCCCGTCGCCCTGGGGGACGTTCTCCCGCGTGTAGACCTGCCCGGACGGGCTGTAGATCCGCAGGTTCGCGCTGCCCTTCTCGGGACGCTTGATCGCCGTCCCGTCCTGGACCGAGCGCCGGGTACCGACGACGAGCGCCGCCTTCTCGAAACCGGCACCATCGGTGTAGCGAACCGTGTCGCCGAGCCTGACCTTAGCCACCGTGTGTTACCTCCTGTTTGACGTAAAACAACCTCGCCCTCTTCTACGGCGGCACGTGCGGCTTTTACGCTCTGCGGCCAACTTTTCTGGCGGGATTTTAGGCTCGTTCCGCGGCGACCGTCTGCGCGCGCTCCGCCTCGCGACGGGCCTTCTCCCGCATGACGGCGCTCCTGCGCACGACGAAGATCCGGGAGACCACGCGGACGTCCCGATCGAAGTCGAAGACCTGCGAGTGCCAGACCGCATGGGCGACGCCTCCACGGGTGATCCCGAACAACTGGGCGACCTCCTCGAAGGTGAGCCAGTCCTCCAACGGCCTGACGTTGATGCCTGCCGCGGTCGAGGTGTTGTGCAGCGTTCCGGGCGCTCGGGCCATAGGTCACGACTCCTTAGGGTGCGAGGTACTGTGCACAACCCTAGCGCCTAGCTAGGCGTGTCCATAGTCCTCCGGACGGCCAGAGTCCGGGACATCGCCTCCTTGCAACCGGAGAGCCATTGTGCGGCGGCCTCGTCGGAGTCGACGTGGTCGAGCAGGGCGAGACAGCGGCTGAGCACCGGGGCGACCCCGGGGTGGAACTGGGTGTCGTCCCAGCCGGGATCCTGCCGGCGGCAGAAGGTCTTGAGCGCCTCGGCGAGCAGGTCCCGGTCGGGCGGCTCGTGGTGCCCGACGGCGGAGCGCCACACCTCGTCCGGGGTCGGCGGTCGGATGCCGGCGCGCTCCAGCAGCTCGTCCGCGGCGACCCGGTGGGGCAGGTCGAATGCGCGGGCGACGAGGCTGACCGGGCTGAAGTAGCCGCAGCCGGCGAAGCACCACAGGTGGTTGCTTTCGACGTAGATCCGCATGGCGGCCTCAGCGCCGGAGTCCACGTGGTACAGCTCGCCGAACGGGCAGTAGATCTTGGGGTTGCGGCCGTAGGCGAGGTGGTCGGGCAGGTCCATCCCGATTAGCTGACAGGCGGCCAGGATGGAAACCTGCTCGTTGGCGACGGTGACCGGCGAGGGCGGCCCACGCCGGTCCCGACGATTCACTGCTGCGGGTCGGCGATGTGCGGGTTGTGCATCAGCAGCGCCCGCACCTCCGATTCCCGGTAGCGGCGGTGCCCACCCAGGGTCCGTACCGCGGTGAGCTTGCCGGAGGTCTGCCACCTGGTCACGGTCTTGGTGACCACCCGGAACAGGGCGGCGACCTCAGCCGGGGTGAGCAGGCGCTCGGGCTGGTTCAATTTCGTCATACCCTCCCATACCGGTGAGGACGGCTCGGATTCCGCGCTCGCCCCTACAGGCCGAGCAGGTCGTTTCCGCCGAACAGCTCGCGGCGCTGGGCGGGCAGGGCAAACCGGCTGGTCGCGTAGTCGACCTGGACCTCCAGGCCGCTGACCTTTTCGCCGTCGCGGTTCTTCAGCACCTGCATCTTCAGGGTGCAAATCCGCTTGTCGTTGTCCAACGGGGCGAGCAGGGTGACGATCAGGTCCGGGCTGTTGGACGCCTCCGCGGTCTCCGACAACGACTGGGCCGTGTAGTAGCCGCACTTCTCGGCCAGCTCCCGGTTGGACCGGTTGACCTGCCACGGGGAGATCAATGGGATGCCGGCGCCATCGTTGAAGGTGGTGGCGAGCTGCTTGGCTTCCTTGAGGTTGCCGCCGAGTTCTTCCCGGTCGGTGGCCCGGCGCCGGTCGGGGCGCAGCAGGGCCAGGTAGTCCACGATGGCCAGGTCGATGTGGAACATCCGCTGGATGCGCACCAGTTTGGACTCGATGTAGCCGATCGACGCCGCCCGCGGGACCTGGACCAGGTAGCAGTGTCCGTAGCCGGGGTTGCGGGTGAAGTCAGCGACGACCGCGGCGAGCTGGCGCTCCTGCTCGGCGTCGAGGTTGCCCTGGCGGATGAGCCGTGAGTTGAGACCGCCGTCGATGCCGAAGTGCTCCAGGCAGGAGTGGCGGGCGATGAGTCGGCGCCGTACCTGGGGTCGCAAGGTCTCGGTGGTGAGCACCACGACGTTGCGGCCCTGGTTCACCGAGGCGTTCCAGGCGAGCTGGACGACGGCGGAGGTCTTGCCCTCCGAGGTGTAGCCGGCGACGAGTCCGAGTTCCCCGGGCAGGATGCCGTTGATCTTCTCGTCGAGGCTGGGGATGCCGAACATGATTCCGGTGCCCCGCCCGTTGGTGCGGGCGGATTTGCGGGCGGCGTAGTCGGCGAGCATGTCGTCGCCTTCTTCGCGCATGTCGCCTTCGGGGGCTTCCTGCATGGACAGGTTGCGGTCGATCTCAGCGAAGCGTTGCAGGATCTGGGTGCGCGCGTCGACGTGCCCGCGCAGTGTCTCGCCTTTGTCCCCGTCGGCGCCGCGGGTCAGGATCTGCATGCCGTAGGTCAGCGCCTCACCGGTCGCGCGTTCGGCGGCCAGCTCCCGCAGCTGGGTCAGACTCCACCGGAAGTCGGCCTCGTCGGCGGGCTTTCCGGCGAGCAGGTCGTAGATCTCCTGGTACTGGGCTACCTTGCCGGCGTCGGCGCGGTTGGTGCGCAGCAGGTCGAGCAGCGCACTGCGGGTGAGGATGGCGCCGGTGACTTCGGCATAGCGGTCCAGCAGCAGGAACATGTTGCGCTGGACCGGGTCGGTGAAGTGTTCCTGGGTGAGGTGGCGCAGCGCGGTGTCGAGCAGGTCGCGTCGGTCCGGGATGATCGCGGCGAGCAGGGTTTCCCCGTGGTCGAAGGATGTGCTCAACAGTCCCCCGTCTTGAGTTCGCTGCCGCTGCGGAACACCCGGACCGACCGGCCGGTCGGGGAGATGTAGATGTCCAGAGCCTGCGACGGGCACCCGGTGGTGACCCGCAGGATCCGGTAGGTGCCGTTGGGCCGTTCGATGCGCGTGACGCGTTCGACTGTTGCCGGACCCCAGGTGAACCCGTAGCGGGTTTCGCTCACGTCAGGTCGGTCAAGCTGGACGTGATGTCTGGCTGCCGCTCCGCGGGGCGGTGGCAGGGGCAGATGCATTTCGCGTCGCAGAACTTGCACTCGGACGGCTTCTTGCGGCGACCGACGGTCGCGAAACTAACTGTCTCCTCCGTGCTGAGGGCTACGAAGTTTTCGTCGGTGACGATCGCGGCCACGCAGTAGTCGTGCTTGCCGTGCAGGCAGGCAGTGGACAGGTAGTAGTGCTCGCCCTGCGCGAGGAGCAGGCTGGTCACCTTTCGGTCCCAACGGCGGCGAACACCATCACCAGTTCTTGGCCGTTGAAGACGCGGCGGTTGTTGACGCCGCCGGTGACGGCGATCGTCCAGCTGGTGGTGGCGATGTCCGGGGAGGACAGCACACTGAGGTCTTCGTCGACGGTGTGGACCCGGCCGATGCCCGGGACGATGTCACCGGTGCGGATGTCGGAGGCGAGGATGTGACGCCATTCCCGCCGCTCGTGGCGGGCGCCGTCGAGGTCGATGCGGGGGCGGCGGAACGGGTCTGGCATCTTCTGCCTGACCTGGGGTACAGAGGGGAGGCTCGGAGCGGGGATGCGATGGATTTGGGTCACTGCTCCGGGCCTTTCCGTACGGGGCTGGTGCCTGCTTCTACCGTGACGGGGTCACGGTTTCCGCTTGGCTAGCGACCCGCGGAGCCGGTCTGGTTGATTCCGCCGGGGACCGGGTCGCCAGGGCCTCCGCCGTAGGTGTCGCCACCCGGCTCGTTACCGGTGCCCGGCTCAGTGCCGTGGCTGCCGCCTTCAGCGTCGTGCTGGTCCTCGTTGGGGTTGCGGTTCTCTGCGGCGTCGTCGGGGTTCCGGTTGCGGTCAGGCATTGTCGCGCTCCTCATTGGCCTTTTCGGTCGCCTTGCGGACGGCCTTGCCCTTGGTTTCCTGCCACTTGATCTTCTTGGCCTCGCTGGCGCCCCACGTCGACTCGTGCCCAGCGTCGGTCTTGTCAGCCATGTTCTTCTCCTCAAGGTCCGGGCGCAGAACCATCTGGTTCTATCGGGCCTGCCCGGTCAATTACCCTGCCGAGCAACGGATGACGCTGACTTGCGTCAACAAGTCGGCCCCGGTTGCTGCGGGCTATCTGGCCGCAGAACCGGCAGCGGCCCTCACGGAAGATGAACGCGAACCGGCCGGCGGGAACTGTGGTCTTTCCGTCCGGTTCAGCGATGTCGGTCTGTGGGGACCGGACGTACACCTCGTGCAGGCTCAGCGCTGTGGAGCGGCCCTGCCGGCGGGGGCACTCGTGCCGGTACTGCCCGGACACCGGCAGCACGGTGTAGGTCGGCGGGTCTTCCAGGAAGGACCGTGTGAGTACTTCTTCCTCCGCGGCGCGGAACAGCCGTCCGGCCTGCTTCTCGGCCGGGGTCAGCATTGGTCGTGGTCTTCGGCGGCGCTGACCATCGCCCGGTGGATGACCAGGACGGCCTCGGCGTGCAGCTGGGAGGCGCGGGATTCGGTGATGGACATGGTCTTGGCGACCTCCTGGAGCTGGAGGCCGCGGTGGTAGTGCAGGGCGACCACGGCCTGCTGGTCCCTGGGCAGGCCGCGGATGGCGACGACCACGCTGTTGAGCACGGTCTGGGTGATGACGGAGGACTCGACGTTCTGCCGGGAGCTGGGCTCGATCTCCTCCCCTTCCAGGGAGACGGGCCGCTGCGCCATGTCCCGGACGGTGGCGCGGACCTCCTTGATGCTCATCCCGGTCCGCTCGGCCAGTTCGGCGTGGGACAAACCCTTGTCCTGGCCGGCTTCCTGGAGTGCCTTGGCCCGGGTACGGAGGCTTCGGGTGGCCCAGTCCGCCTGGCGGCTGGCGTCGATCAAGGCGCCGTAGACGCGGCGGACCACGAACGGCTTGAAGTACTCCAGGGCCTCGGGGCTGAAGTCATTCTCGATGCAGTAGGGCTCCCAGCGCACCGCGGCGGCGACCAGGCCGAGGTTGGCGATCGCGCGCAGCTCGTCGAAGTCCAGGGCGTGCGGGGCGGTGCGCCAGACCTGGAGGGCCAGGGAGTGGGCCAGGCCGAGGTGGGTGTTGATGAGCGCCTCGGTGTCCACTTACATCGCCTGACGCTTGATGCGCGCCCACCCGAGTTCGGCCAGCTCGCGTTCCTTCTGGCTGTAGCGCCTGGTGAACAACTGCGGGGCCTGGCCCTGGGACCACAGGTATTCCTGGAGGAGCTGTTCCAGGTTGCCTTTGGAGGTCGGGCAGACGTAGACGACGTTGTCCTCGGTGTCCGGGCCGCCGTGCTCAACCGGCCAGATGTGGTGTCGCACGCTGGTCCGCGGCACGGGGTAGTGCTGCTTGTGGATCTGGCAGGGGTACGTTGCGGCATCGAGCAGGTTCATGCGTTGACATCCGATCCGGTCGGGTTGCGGCCTCCGCTTCGGCCGATGAGCTGGAGCAGGGCGAGCGGGCTGAGGGCCTCGAAGAGCTGGTTGGTCTCCTCCCAGACGTGGTCGGCGAGGGCCTGCTCGCGTTGGAGCAGGTCGAGGTAGCCGTCCTCCTGTGTGCCGCGCACCAGCAGGTTGGTGACGTAGACCGTGCGGTACGCCGAGCCGTCACGGCGGATCCGGCCGGCAAGCTGCTGCATGCGGGCGGGGTTCATCAGCTGGTCGAGGTTGACCAGGTGTCTGGCGTTTTGCAGGTTCAGCGACTGTTCGATGGCCTCGGTTCCGATGAGGACCCGGCACGCCGGGTCGTCCCAGAAGCGTTCCTGGACGCCGTCGCGGATCTGCTTGTTCCGCTCCCGCCCCCAGATAACCCCGAGGCCGACACCGGCCCGGTTCAGGCGCGCCATCAACGCGCTGACGGTGTCGGTGAACCGGCAGAAGACCACGACCTTCTCGTCGGAGAGGTCGCCGTCCACAATGGCCCGTTCGATCCAGTCGAGCTTGACGCTGGAGCCGGGGCCGTCCGGTTCACCGAGGGTGGACAGTCCGGCGCAGATCTGGGCGCCGTAGGTGAACTGGGCCATCGCCTTGGCCTTCTTGACCAGGGCACCCTCGGCGCGAAGTATCTTCAGGACGCCTTTGCGGAGCTGGTCGTAGCGGTCACGTTGGGCGCGGTGCAGGTCGAGCCAGACGGTGTGTGGGCTGATGACCGGCAGCTCGACGTCGTCGATGTCGGCAGGGGTCCGGCGCATCACGAACGGGGCGAACTTGACTTTGAAGTCGTCGAGGTTCTTGTAGCCGACGGTCTGCTTGATGTTGACTTTCCGCCCGGCCTGCGGGCTGTAGATGCGCACCAGTTCTTCACGCAGGTAGGCGGCCTTGAACCGGGTCGCCGACCCGAACACCTGCCAGCCGTCGAGGGGTTCGAGGATGGAGTGCAGCTCAACGAGCCGCTTCTGCAACGGCGTCCCGGTGAGGATCACGACCCGCTCGCATTCCCGGGCCAGCCGCTTGAGGTGGTAGGCGGTGCGGTTGCCGGGGTTGCGCAGGACGTCGACGTCGTCGATGACCATCGTGCGCACGCCGGTCTTGTCGATGAGGTCGGCGTCGGCGAGGAACATCTGGTGGCCGGTGACCAGGATTTCCCAGTGGGCGAGGTACCTCTCGATGCGCTGCCGGCGGGTACCGACGGCGCAGGTGGTCAGCAGCTTGGGCAGGAACCGCTTCATCTCACGTACCCACTGGCCGGCTGCGGCGGTCTTGCAGACGACCAGGACCCGCCCGTCGTCGAGTTCTCCGACCTGCTTCATGGCGGCGATCAACCCGGCGGCCTGGGCGGTCTTGCCGGTGCCGACCTGGTCGGCGATCAGCCCCTTGCCGCGCATGTAGAGCCAGGCGATGCCGACCCGCTGGTGCTTACGGAACCGGATGCCGCAGTGCCGGCACGGCGGGATTTGGTTGACGCCCTCCTCCAGGCTGGCGTGCCGGCCGCAGGGGTCGGAGTTGAACCATTCCAGCCGGGGCAGGGTGAAATCGGTCAGTACCCGGATCCGGTCCGCGGCGGCGAGCCGGGTCTCGCGGGATAGGCGCCGGACGTCAACCAGCAACAGGTGTCCCCTCGGTAGTAGCGCTGTCTGCTACTACCGGCGGGTGGGGGTGTTCTTACTGCCGTGAGGCGCGGAGCGCGATCAACGGCTCGACTACGCTCTCGATGCTGTACCGGCCAGCGCGGCTGGCCTGGGGTCGGGCGGTGGGTCCGTCCGCGTCGGGAATGTCCAACAGGGTCATTTCGCCTTGTGCGTACTTGCAGTCCCCGGTACCGCACGGGCTGAGGGCCAGGCAGGTGAAGGGCTTCGCGTTGCGGCACTCAGCGTGGGCGGCGCTTTCGGCCGCGCGGGCGTCCCGGCGGGCTTGCCAGACGCCGCGCTTGCGGACGATGGTGACCGCGGAGCGGGCCATTGCCACCGCGTAGGTGACGTCGTCGGTAAAGGCCCGCAGGGCGTTGTCGATGTCCGTCGCGAAGTGGGAGACATCCACCGGGCGGCTGCGCCGCGGATTGCGGCGCGGCTCGTCCGGCGACGCGATCGCGACCATCGGGCTCACCCGGTGTCCCGGGGATTGCCGGCGGGATTGCGTCTGGTCTTTCCCGGTCCGACCGGGAGCAGGGTGGGGATTGCCGAGGAGTTGGTGTTGTCCACGCTCTTGAGGGTGTCCTTGACTACTGAGGCGCCGGATCCGACGGACAGTCCCGCAAATAGCTGGGACCAGATGTCGAGTACCGACAGCGGCCGGTCGCCGATCTGGATTCCGTCGGCCCACTGGGTCTTGGCTGCGAGCATAACGATGAGAACTCCGGCCGCCCAGGTTACTAGCTGGGTGATGACACCGTTGGAGTCTCCGTTGCGGGCGTACCGCGTGAAGTCGACCACCTTGAGAATGAGCGCGAGCATTGCGACTGCGGGAATGAATTCCACCGTGGACTCCTCCGGGCTTTGAGCGCGGTCTTGTCCTCTATTACCGGTTGAGCCCGGCCCGATTCAGCCAGAACGTGATTCGGTGCTGCTTACGCCAATCCAGTTGCCAGTATTCGTCGACGAGGCGGGTGTGTCCGTCGATGTCGCTGCGGC